>OFGX01001129.1_pt1 | contig 16973 bp, 15 predicted proteins | sample 1521831 | NCBI WGS metagenome assembly OFGX01 (sample SAMEA3504080, study PRJEB24116) | mouse gut metagenome | biome: mouse gut; feature: mouse-associated habitat; material: faeces | place: Denmark | collected 2011 | reverse complement strand
GCTCATAAGAGCCCCCTGTTATAGTGTCTTATTTCCCCACCCCGTGAAAAGTAACAGCGTATTTGAGGATATGTGCGCGGTGACGCATGTAGTTGTTGCCAAAGCCGGAGAACTGCATTATAATAATAGCGATGAAGACGGCATTTGCAGCGACAGGAAGCCGAATGTCGGATAGCTTACATTTCAGGGCTTGGGAGGGTTATGGCCCTGGCGGCTTAAGAAGAGGTGTATGATATGGGACAGGAAGCGGACAGAGTGGATTCCAATCAGGACATAGATGCGCTGATAGCTTTGCTGGACGGCTGCGTCCAGGCTGGGGACAGCAGGATCAAAATTGATGTGGTGGAGGGACAGGGGGAGATGGTGGGCAGGCAGTACCACCATGGCCGCTGCGACATCGGAAGTCCCTGGGCCTGTGGAACGGCCTTTGACGTGCTGGAGTGACAGGGAAGTGCGAAGCATTGATGCTATGGCTTTGTAACATTGTAGCATGCAATATTTATGTAATATATAGAAAGAAGTCATACGGGAATGGACAATCATGGAAAATGATTTGTTTATTCCCGTAACTTTTTTCGGGGGAGCGAGTCTATTATAATAGCTGGAAGCCAAGGCGCTGCTGCATGGGCCCTGCACCGGGACGTCACGGGCCGCAGGGCTCATGGAGGGAAGCCGCCAGGGCCGAAAGGCGTATTTAAAAGCTGTAAGGGGCAAGGCGCAGGTGAAAGCTGCACCAAATCCCAGGATGTGGGATGCAAGAAGGCCGTCAGGGAGCATAGGGCAGGCGGCATATGCAGGATTGGAAAGGATACGATAAGTTATGAGATTTGCTGCGGCATATGAGCAGAGCAGGGACGCCGTCTACGGCTATCTGGTGTATATGACCAAAAACGTGCCGCTGGCTGAGGACCTGAGCCAGGAGGTGTTTCTGCGGATGTTTCTGCATCTGGACAAGTTCAGAGAGGAAGCAAGCGTGCGCACCTGGGCCCTGCGCATCGCGCGGAACGTGTTCCTGAGCTATGCCAGGAAGAAGCAGCCGGTTCTTCTGGAAGAGCAGGAGTGGGAGCCGGAGCCGGACGTGAACCGGAACCAGCCCGAGGAGGAAATCCTGCGGAAGGAGGAGGCGGAGCGGGTAAGGAGCTGCCTGATGTGCCTGGGGGAGCAGGAGCGGACGGTGCTTCTGCTGAGGGACTTCGAGGAGCTTTCCTATGAGGAGGTGGCCAGGATCATGAATCTGACAGCGGAGGTGGTGAAGGGCCGCATCTACCGGGCCAGGCAGAAGTTCCGGAAGATTTATGACGGCACTGTCAGAAAGAATGCAGGGATGCCCCGTGCAGGCACAGAGAAAGAAAGCCCAAGTGAAGCTTAAGGAAGCCGGAACCAGGAAAGACAGAGAGGAGATGACAGAATATGGATCAGGCACAGGATAGAATCGAAATTCCGCAGGTCACCTATCATGGTGACGATAAGAAGTTAAAGGAACGGGTGTCCAAGTTCAAAGCAGGTACCCTTCGAATCGTGATATTTACAATCGTGGGACTGTTCATGGGGTACTACAGCCATACCTATGTGACAGATCCCTTTTTCCCCACAAAACTGATCACAGCGATTCCCTATAAGGTCATGGAGGCCATCTACGGCTCCATCCTGCATGTGGATACGATGGTTTCCAGAGAATTCTGGGGCTACACCCTGGAGTGGGAGTTCTTCCCCTACAGCGCCCTTGCCAACCCCCTTGCGGAGCCCTTTACCACCATGCTGATTGGCGGGGCCATCTACGGATCCTTCGCCTATTTCACAGGGGACAAGAGGGTGTTCACCTTACAGCGGTTCCTGAAGTTCGCGGGGGGATGGTGCGCCCTGATATTGCTGGTGGCAGGGTTGGCTTTCGGCATGAACGCCAAGGCCAAGGCGGACAATGAGAACTTCGGCGAGGTTGACCATTTTTTCTTCCACAGCGAGACAGGGGGGAGTTCCGTGGCAGGGAGCGGTTCAGAGCAGGGAGAGATGGTGCGGCAGCGCTTCTACAGCGAGCTGGCGCCGGTGGATCTGGTGCGGGACATGAAAGGCGAGCTGCCTTTGGGCATCTATTTTGACGGCGGGCTGCGGTACGGCCTGTACCAGGTCAACTATGAGATGCAGTATGTGGTCACGGAGGGAGGAAAAATTTACCATATTTCCAAGGAGTTCGCGCAGCTGGTGGAGGATTATGTGGAGAAGGGGATACATCCGTGCAGGGAGACCCGGGAGGTGGCAGAATGAATGGAATCATATCTGAAAATATACGAAAAAATGAATTGAAGATAAGCGGCAGGAAGGATTGGATCATTTTCTGGTTCTTTGCGGTGATGGTTTCCTATGTGGCGGGCAGCTGGCTTGCCCGGCCCATCAATACCTGGCTCAACGGCATGACCGGGCCATGGCTCACGGATATGAACATGCCCGCCAACTACGGGCGCACCATCGGGGCGGTAATCTTGCTGACGGCGATGACGGAAGGATTGCTGTTCCTCAGAAAGAAGAGTTTGAAAGCGAAGATAGGCGTGGCCGCGGCAGGCGTGGCGCTGGCTGCCATGATTGTGGGAATCCATCAGGTGCACTGTAGACTGATTGTGTCCGTGCTGCACAGCGAGGAGCCACGCAGCGTGACGCTGTTTCTGGATGGCAGCCAGAAAAGGCTGGTCTCGGGGGAATATCAGGAGCTGCTGGAACTGTGCAGGAATCTTGAGGTGATAACGGATCCGGAAGAACGGGAGACTTGCATGGCCTGGTACGAGGGGGAGGAAATCCGGTCAGGAGGCGCTGACAGCGTGTGGCTGACGTTCCCCCGGAAATATGGGCATGGGTATATCCTGAATCTGCATGTACAGGACGGATATATCTACCTTTGGCGGGGGTATCAGGGGTATGAAAAGCGGATTACTTTTTTCAGGGACAATGGGCTGACGGAATGGCTGGAGGAATCAAAGCGCGAATGATGGATGATGGAAACTAAATCGAAGAGTGGAGGACCTGTAAAATGGCACAGAAGAAGAGAAAGCAGTTTTTTGCGGCAGTGATGCTGGGTCTTGCCGTTCATATGGCGGGGTGTGGAGGAGAAGCGGGAAATGATTCGTCGGACAAAGACGTTGACAAGGGAGGAAGCGGTGCGGCGGATCAGGGAGAGACGGGCGGAATCATTCTGGCAGAGGGAGAGCGCCTGTACGCCGTAGACCAAAAGGAATATGAAATCCCGGCCCCTGATGGTTATCTTAGCAGTAAAGCCAGCGCAGACGCCTGGGGCGAGGACTTTTACATACTGACAGAATATGCCGTAGAGGGAGAAAGCGGCGGAGAGGAAAGATTATTTTTCCTGAACATATTTGACGGGCAGAGCCGGGAGATGACACAGAATCCTTTCTCCCTGGAGCTTCCGGAGGGATATTCGGTTTCTTCCATGGAGGCGCAGGGCGGTCAGAAGCTGTCTTTCCGGCTTACGTCCTATGACGAGGAAGCTGGGGATATTCTCCTGGAGACGGATCTGGAAGGGAATGTGACGCTGCGGGAAGATTCCTTCCCAGACGAAGAGGCATATCCCTGGAATCCAGTGAATACTGTTGATTTGGATTTGACGGTGTATGACAACACGGACGGCACTGTAATCTTGAGCCAGTGGAATATGGGGGAACTGACCACCAGGCTCTTCTGGTATGACAGGGAAGACCATAGCCGCAGAGCCATCTGTGAGCTGACGGATCATCTGGACGCGCTTTATCTGGATTCATCTCAAGTGCTTTACTACATCAGCGGAGGCAGTATTGTGAGACGCGGTCTGGCGGATCTGAGAGAGGAGCAGCTTTTTTCCATGCAGGAGCTGCCGGACTCCAATGCGTCTTACATGGCATTGATACCGGGAGCGGAGGGGGAGCTGCTTTTTTGCACCTGCGAGGCGACGGGAGGAGAGCTTCAGGTATTTACCCTGTCCAACAAAGAGAGGGAGACTGTGGATGAGATTCGCATGGCTTATCTGAGTGAAGATATCCGTGGGCAGGCCACTGAAATAGCGGCGGAATACTCTCTGAGCCACCAGGATTGTCCTATCCGGGTCGAGACCGCGGCAGGGGACGAAGAAGATTTCAGAAATAAGATTTTGATTGAACTGGCGGCGGGGAAAGGCCCTGAACTGATTTGGGTTTCTATGGATGACCTGGAGGCTCTGGCGGAGAAAGGGGTTCTCATGGATATGAGGGAGCTGATTTCAGAGGAACTGATGGAACAGATTTTTCACAATGTCATCCAGGCGGGAAGCGTGGATGGAACCATGGTGGCGCTGGCGACGCAGTTCACGGTGTCTTCCCTTGTGACCTCCAACCAGGTCTGGGAGAAGGATTCCTGGACGCTGCAGGAATTTATGGATGTGGTGGAATCCAGAGACAGCTGGCGGTATATGGTGACATATCCGATTTTTGGCTCTCCTCCACTGAACTGCCTGCGCAACATGCTTCCGAATCTGGAGGACACTCCCTTTTTGGATATGGGGCAGAGGAAGGCTCATTTCGATCATGAAGATTTCATCAGAGCCCTGGAATTGTGTAAAAGATTCGGAGCCAGAGAGGATGACGTGCAGCTGGATTATGATGAATGCTGGCGGATGCTGAAGGACGGGGAGTGCGTTGTCCAATGTCAGAATATGTATGACGGCTTTCCGGGATTTTCAAAGTGGATGGCTCAGAACGGGGATAGCTGTCACTTTGTGGGGGCGCCTGGCAGCGGAGCCGGCGGGTGGATAGAGATTCACGAGGGGCTTCTGGCTGTAAATGCGAAAGCGGAACATATTGAGGAGATTAAGGAATACATCGCCTTGCTGTTGGATGATGAGAATCAGCTTCAAATGCCGGCGTGCAATGTCAGGATGGATGTCACGAGAGACTGCCTTGAGATGGTGCCCACAGTTCCGGGAATAGATGAGACTACCGGGGAGGAAATACAGCTGTATGAGCCCAGAATGAAGATTGAGGAGGGCAAAGTCTTGCTCATCGACCTGAAACCGGACAAGACCTCTTATCTGGAAGAGTATATGGATTTCCTGGAAAACGCTGCGGTAAAACGCGGCTGGCCTGAACAGATCGACAAGATACTGGTGGAGGAGCTGGCACCGTATTTTAACGGAGACAGGGAAGCGGAAGACGCGGTGGCGAACATTCAGAACCGGGTGCAGCTTTATCTGTACGAAAAGGAATAAATATGAGACGGCATGGCGGGAGAGCTTTCAGGGTGTTTCCATGGTGCGAAGAGCGTGAAGGGCTTCCTATAGGAGCCTTGATAGGCCAGCTCATTTTTTCTTGCATTTTCCTGTAAAATATGGTAAGGTAATGGCGGTACAAAGAGGGATTTCTATTCAGTTAAAGGAGGGCGTTTGATTATGAGAAAAAGTATGAGGATGGTGTGTGGGATTAACTGAATAGAGGGCATGGAAGTGTCTACAAAGTAATCGCTGCAAGTTCATAGCGAGTTTTATTGTATTTCTCGGTTTTTGCCTGAATAAGTTGGAGCGGTTATTTTCCGACAATTCCAAGTAAGATGCCATTTTTTGAGTACCTTTATGAATACTGTTGATTTGGGACACATCATAACGGTGTGTCCTTTTTGCGCGCAAAATAAGGCGCGGCGAGCAGGCGAAAGGGTCTGTTTGCTGCGCCTTTTTGTGGTGAGGGACGTTGGGAAATAGCGTTTTGTCACTGCTGTGCGCAAGGGATTTCAGGAAAGGGTCAGGTGATGTTTTATGGCAGAGAGAAGAATTCTTAGAGAGATGGTTGATACGCAATTTGCGGAATATACAGGATTATCCTGTAAAGACATGGAAGCTGAAAAAACAAAAAGGGCATGGGCGGGGAAGGTCCGTGCGGAACAGACACGAAACTATATTATAAGGAGAATGAAGATTGAAGAGATTAAAATATTATCTACTGAATATGAAGCCCACCAGCGAGACCTATGAGGAAATGTATGAAGGCAAAATGTACGAGACATTTCTGGACAAAGACCCTATCGTGCACAACCACGCGATGTACTGGGATGGGGAGATTGGATACGAGATTACCAAGAGCAACCGTCTGGAACTGTCCAGGCCTACGGTCACGATTCATATCCCGCTGAAAGACCTGAAGTTAGAAGGAGCTAACACCGCGGCGCTGGATTATATCTTTCGTACGTTTCTTCCCTATGTCAGGGCTCTGAATGAGGGGAACGACAACCGCAAGCGTCCGGCCAGGGAGAACGGACATTATGACGTCTATGAGCCGAACAATAAGGTATTGAGCCGGAATGTAGCCACGGTGCGCTGGGTGGCGCAGAAATATTACAGGATTCTGAAGGGGGACACAGTGGAGGTCATAGACGGGCTCCGGGACAGGGGCATCCCCCAGTATGCCCCGGGGAAGAACTGCATGATTGTCCCCATGGACGGAGAGAGGGATGTGCCGGCCTATCTGTGCGTCAGCCTGATGCTACAGGTACAGCTGCCCCTGGGAAAGCACAAGAAAGCCATTCAGATGCTGACCCGCGACCTGCCGGAGGCGGTGAACTGTTTCGTGAACGAGTTCGACCACCAGGGGCTGCGGCTGGCGCTGGCGCTCTCTGAAAAGCAGCAGGCTATCCGCAGATGGCTGAGGGACAGCGGATACTGTGCCTTCGTGGCCAACGGCAGCATTCTGCCCCGGGAGAAAGGCGGCGATGGACCCATGGCGGGGGCAGTGTCCTTCTGCTCCGTTCCACAGGATGAGGTGGAAGTGGAAGGTGTCAGGGGGATGGCGTTCCGAAAGGGGGTCACGGTGATAACCGGCGGCGGGTATTCCGGCAAGAGCACTCTGTTGGACGCCCTGAGCGCCGGAATCTACGACCATGTCCGGGGGGACGGCAGAGAGCTGGTCATCACCGACGAAACCGCCATGAAGATTTCCGCGGAGGACGGCCGGTGCGTGCGCCATGTGAACCTGTCCCCTTTCATCAAATGGATTCCGGGCGGGAACCCGGCGGATTTTTCCACGGAGCATGCTTCCGGCTCCACTTCCCAGGCGGCGAACATTATGGAGGCCGTGGGGTGGGGCGTGAAGCTCCTCATGATTGACGAGGACAAATCCGCTACCAATTTCATGATTCAGGATGCTGTCATGAAAGCCCTGATTGAAAAGGAGCCTATCACGCCTTTCGTGGAAAGGGTGCAGGAGCTCTACAGCCGCCACGGGGTCTCCGCCATCCTGGTGATAGGCGGCAGCAGCGAGTATCTGCAGGCGGCGGATTGCATTTATATGATGAAAGACTATCGCATCAGCCAGGTGACGGACGCGGCGAAGGCTCTGCAGAAGCGATATGTCCGGGCGGCAGCAGAGACGACAGGACAGGATGCAGAGCCCCGGAGCCTGCATCCCTGCCAGGAAGAGGGCATAATGCCGGAACCGGGAGACTTCTCGTTCCGGGACGAAGTAGATGCCCGTTTCCTCAGCGCCCGTCCGGAGGGCTCAGCCACGGAAGTGCTGAAGGTGTCTGACCTGGGCTTCCTCATCCTGGGAGACCAGCAGATTGATATCCGCATGCTCCATAACATAGCCACGCTCCCCCAGCTGAACGCCATCGCGTTCCTGGCCAGAAAGCTGATCAACCAGGTGAACCCGCTGGAGCGGTTCCAGAAGCAGACAATTGACGCCCCGGAAGAAGGGGGCAGGGAGCCCAAGTGGATCTGCCGTGAAGAGGAAGTGGAGCGTCTGTTGAAGGAAATCCAGGAGGAAGGCCTGGAATCCGCATACACCGCTTTCTTCACAGAGTGCCAGAGGTGGATGGATCTGCCCAGGAAATACGAAATCCTGGCAGTTCTGAGCCGGATGAGAATCGGCTGATTTATTATAAATAGTTTTTTAAAACTATCGCGATAGTATTGACAATGCTGTACTACTATGATAGTATAGGAACATGAAAACTATCGCGATAGTATAAAAACCAGGAAAGAAGACCGGGACACCGCAAAGGGCATAGGAGGCATTTTCCTGCCCGCGATTCCGGCGGAAGGGAGCAAATATGGGCATAAAGCTTTTTGACTCGGAGCTGAAAGTGATGGCGGTGCTTTGGCGGGAGGGGGATTCCACGGCCAAGCAGATTTCGGACATCTTAAAGGAAGAAATCGGCTGGAATGTGAACACCACCTACACCGTGATTAAGAAATGCATCAAAAAGGGAGCCATCCAGCGCAGGGAGCCTAATTTTCTGTGCCACGCGCTGGTTTCCAAGGCGCAGGTGCAGGAGACGGAGACGGACGAGCTGATTGAAAGGATTTACGATGGTTCAGCCGACATGCTGTTCGCGTCCCTGCTGAACCGGAAGCGTCTTTCCGATGAGCAGATTGGCAGACTGAAGAGAATCGTAGAGGAAGGAAGATAGGAGGCAGATATGGAATTGGTTCAAAGAAGTCTTCAAGGCGGTATCTTGATTGTGGTGATTGTGGCAATCAGGGTGCTGTGGCTGGACAGATTGCCCAAGAGGACATTCCCGGTTCTGTGGTGCGTGGTGCTTGTGCGTTTGCTGGCGCCCTTTTCCGTCTCCTCTGGGGCCAGCGTGTACTCCTTTTTGCAGAGGGCGCAGCGCGCGGCAGATGCGGCGCTTCCCGGTATACCGGAGAACGTAACGGTCAAAAGCGACCCTACTATATGGCAGACCGTACAGGAATTGACGCTGGGACAGGAGACGGCTCTTGCAGGTCTGACGGAACAGGGAAGACAGATGCAGATGCTGCCTGTCATCTGGTGCATCGGGGCTGTTTTCTGCGGAATCTTATTCCTGGCATCATACCTGCGTTGCCTGAGGGGATTCCGCAGGTCAGTGCCTGTGGAAAACGGAGAGGTGCGGCAATGGCTGCACAGGCACAGGACAGGACGTTTCATTACAGTGAGGCAGTCGGAGGGGATTTCGGCTCCCCTGACTTATGGAATCTTCCGCCCGGTGATTCTGCTTCCGGGCAGAGTCGTCTGGGGCAGCGGTCAGGAATTGGCTTATATCCTGCAGCACGAATATGTGCACATCTGTCACTGGGATGGGGCGGTGAAGCTGGCCATGGTGGCGGCTCTGTGCGTCCATTGGTTCAATCCGCTGGTCTGGATTATGACCGGGCTGCTGAGCCTGGACATTGAGCTGGCCTGCGATGAGGGTGTCCTGCGCCGTTTCGGGGAGCAGGCCCGGGTGGGATATGCCATGGCGCTGATTGGGATGGAGGAGAAGAAGCGCAGTCTGATGCCGCTCTACAATGGATTCAGCAAAAACGCCATTGAAGAAAGGATCCATCTGATTATGAAATATAAGAAAATAAGGTACATGACCGTCATAGCGGCATCGTTGCTGGTATCAGCCACCGTACTTATGTTCGCCACATCGGCGAAGGTATCGGAAGCGAAAGGGCAGGCCGGGGAGGATGAGGCGGAAGGCACCGGGAGCGCCTGGGGAATGGAGGGGGACGCCGCAGACCTGGGGGATCTGCTGATGGATCCGCCGAAGGGCGGCCTGGGCGTTTTAGAGCCCGGTGCCGGTTCGGAGCCGGGAGCAGATTCCCCAGCCGGCAGCATGCCGGTTGGTTCGCCAGGGGCTGGCGGCATGGGAGCCGATATGCCGCATTCCGGCCATGTGAGCGGAGCCGATGCGGTACAGTCCGGCGATGCAGGCGGAGCGGGAACGGGGGATTCCCACATTGCCGGAAACGGCGGGGCGCAAGACGGGAACCCCCAGGCACAGGGAGGGCCGGCATACACCCTGCAATATATGCAGGAGGGCATGCCCCAGGAGGAACCGGCGAATCTGTATGTAGGACAGGGCTACTGTCTGCTGATTCCCGTGGAAGGCTGGCAGCTTTATGCACCGGATGCCTGGATGTGGGAATACAATGAACAGGTACAGTTCTGGGTGAATGACTATACCGGGAACACCCTGGAACAATCAATAAACAGCTTGAAAGAAGACGGATATTCGGAAATAGGAGAGGGGGTTCTGAGCAGGGAGAAGGACGGCAGAATCTTTTTCGCCCAGATACGCCAGAGCGGGAATGCCGTCCTGTGCATAAACTATACCTATCCCACGGATTCGGAGCATGTGGAAGGCTTTGGGAGAATTCTGCCAGCCATTGCGGACAGTTTCGGCATCATAAGGAAAGAGAGCCAGGGCGGCCTTTCCGAGGACGCCAGACAGGCAGAGCAGACAGCGCTGGATTTCTGGGCAGCCTATCTGGCCGGGAACGGGGAAGCCATGGAACAATATCTCACAAAAGACTGCCAGGACAGGGACACATTCCCGGACGGCGTGGACGGACATGTGGCGGCGGAGGCTTTGGTCAATTCCGTGAAAGGCCTGGAAATAGGAACCGTGGCAGTGGGAGAATCCTGCCAGATTTCCGTGGAGTTCCGTCCCGCAGCGGGAGCGGATTATCTGGAGTATCTCACCCTGGAAATGATAAAGGAAGCGGATGGGTGGAGAATCAGTTTCTACGGCCTGGAACAGTAGAAGATGCAGAGAGCGGAATGGGAATAAGAGGATACAACCATGCATTTTGTAGAAGCAAAAGGAATCTTGTCGGCTCAGAACGGGATGAACCTGTACAGAGGATGCACCCACGGCTGCATCTACTGTGACAGCAGAAGCAAGTGCTACCAGTTCACCCACCCCTTTGAGGACATTGAAGTCAAGGAAAACGCGCCCCGGCTTCTGGAGAAAGCCCTCCGCTCCCGGCGGAAGAAATGCATGATAGGGACAGGAGCCATGTGCGACCCCTACATGCACTGCGAGGAGGAGCTGGGGCTGACCAGAAGGTGCCTGGAAATCATAGACCGCTATGGATTCGGCGTGGCCGTCCAGACCAAGTCGGACCGCATTCTGCGGGATCTGGATCTGTTAAAAAGCATCAACGAAAAAGCCAAATGTGTCGTCCAGATGACCCTGACCACCTACGACGAGAACCTGTGCAGGATACTGGAGCCCAATGTCAGCACCACCGCGGAACGGGTCAGGGCGCTGGAGATATTCCGCGACAACGGGATTCCCACAGTGGTCTGGCTGTCCCCCATTCTGCCTTTCATCAACGATACCAGGGAGAACATTGAGGGCATCCTGGGCTGCTGCGTCCGGGCCAAGGTCCACGGCATCCTCTGCTTCGGCATGGGGATGACCCTGCGCCAGGGGGACAGGGAGTACTACTATGCGGCGCTGGACAGGCATTTCCCCGGCTTAAAGGAGCGCTACCGGAGACGGTACGGACAGGCCTACGAGATACCCAGCGACAGAAACCGGGAGCTGATGGAACTGTTCTACAGAATCTGCGGGGAACACGGCATCCTCTGCCATGTGGAGGATTGCTTCGCCTATCTGCACGAATTTCCGGAACGGTATGAACAGCTGACTTTATTTTAAGAATAAATTTTAACATAAAATGTATAAAATATTAGAAAGTATGAAAGAATAACGCAATAGAATCATAGAGAAGATTCTTTTGTGTTGAATTCTACAATTGAAAAATTCAGAATATCATGGTATCATAGAAATGTGACAGATGGCAGATACATTTTTATGAGGATAATGATATGAGAATAGAGCGAGTAGATGACAAGACAGTAAAATGTTTTCTGTCCAATGAGGAATTGGAAGAATATGAGATTGATTATAAAGACTTCGTCCTGCGCAGCGAAAAGGCCAGGGAAGTGGTGCAGGAGATTATAGAGCAGGCCGAGGAGGAGGTTGGCTATAAGCCGCCGAAGTTCGCTTTCGACCTGCAGATTATGATGCTGCCTGACCAGGGATTGATTCTGACCTTTTCGGACAGGGATCCTGAGATGAAGGAGAGCGACCAGTTCATAGAATGTCTGAGGGAGATAAAGAAAATTCTACAGAGGACCAGGGAGAAGATGAACGGCAACGCCATTGCGGCGGAAGCGGCGGCACAGAAAAGCCAGGCACCGGCCGGCGGTGCGGAGGGGAAGCCTGCCGGAGAGCAGGAGGCGGTGCGCCCTGGATTCGCCGTGTTCGTCTTCTCGGACATCGGCAGGATTATGGAGTATGTGGCCTTGCTGCCCTCGAATCTGCAGGTGGAGAGCCGCCTGTACCAGATGGACGGCCTGTATTTCCTCTATCTGCTCAAGGGGCGGGCCTCCTATGAGCGCTACAGCAGGGCCTGCGTGCAGGCGCTGGAATTCGCGGGGCTGTATGCCGCGGAGGAATCCCAGGCGGCGCAGCTGGAGGAGCATGGAGAGTGCCTGATCGCGGAGAAGGCGGTCAGGAAGCTGCGGGGCTGAGAATCCGTGCGGGGCGGCGGACCGGAAAGGCCGGGGAACTGTCCCCGGAAAGGCTGCCGGCGCAGGGAACATTTGGAACGGGGATTATAAGCCAGTGTGCATGGAGTCATGTTCATTGGCTTTTTTAGACTGAGGGGAAGAGGAAAAAGCGCGGAAACCGTGGCAGCGCAGAACGGAGGTATGGATGGGGGGCAGAACGGTCAGGGAGAGGCTGCAGGGAAGGGAGCTGAAGGTGTTCAGCTTCTGTTCCATGGCATTGTTGTTGGCGGCGGGGGCGGCAGGCATGGTCCGGGAGAGGGCGAGCCTGGCGGATGCCGTGAAAGGGCTCTGGGTCATCGTGATCTCCCGGGACGCCCTGATTACGGACTATTTCGGGCTGGCGGGATATGCCTCCGCTTTCCTGAACGCCGTGCTGGTGATGGGCATGGGGCTGTGGCTGCTGTGCCGGGAAAAAGTCAAGTTCACCGGGCTGACCATGGCGGCAGTGTTCATCAATGTGGGATATGCCCTCTGGGGAAAGAACCCGGTGAACATCCTGCCGATCCTGGTCGGCACCTCCGCCTATGCGCTGGTGCACGGCTCCAGGCTCAGCCGCTATATCTATACGGGGTTTTTCGGGACCAGTCTGGCGCCTCTGGTGACGGAGCTGGTCTTCGAGCTGCCTTATGGCAGGAAGATGAATCTTCTGGTGGCCATAGCGGTGGGGATATTGATTGGGTTCATCCTCCCGGCCCTCTCGGTACATACAGCCTCCATGCACATGGGATACAATCTGTTCAACGTGGGGTTCTCCGCGGGCATCCTGGCGTTCGTGGTGGTCTGTGTGCTGAAGTCCTTCGGCATAGAGAGCGAATCCGTGCTGATCTGGCGGGAGGGCAGGCCGCTGTGGATTGTGGTGGGTCTGTTCGGCTATTTCGCGCTGACTTTTCTGTATGGGCTGTATCTGTGCGGGGGCAGGGCTGAGGGCCTTTTGAAAGTATGGAAGCACCCGGGGCGGGCCGTGGCGGATTTCGTTCTGATGGAGGGGCCGGGGAACACGCTGATGAACATGGCGCTGGTGGGCGCTCTGTGCGCCGCTTATATCTGCCTGATCGGCGGGGATTTCTCCGGGCCGGTGGTGGGCGCAATCCTGACGGCATTTGGATTCTCGGCTTTCGGGGCCCATGTGCGCAATTACGCGCCGGTGCTGGCGGGGGTGTATCTGTCCACGCTCCTGAACCGGTTCGAGCCCACCACTCCCGGGGTGCAGCTGGCGGCGGCCTTTGCGGTGGGCCTCGCGCCCATTGCCGGGCGGTTCGGCGTGATAGCGGGTATCGTGGCCGGGATGCTCCATACGGCCATCGTCATGTGCACGTCCCAGATGTACGGGGGGCTGAACCTGTACAACAACGGATTCAGCGCAGGGTGGGTGGCCATCATCATGGTGCCCGCCATAGAGAGCTTCCTGATGGAATACGGGCGAAGGAAAAGGAGAGACACGGATGCTTGAAGAACAAAGGAAACTGGTGAGGATCATAGCGGAGCTGACGATGTATTTTCTGGGGATTGGGGCCGAGCATATCAGCTCCAGCATCGAAAGGGCGGGGACGAAAGGGAAGATCGTCTTCCACGCCGATTACCGCCCCGGCTGCGAGGAAAAGCTGAGAGAGCTGGATAAGCTGCGGGAGCAGCGGAATGACGGCATCGAGGACATCTATTGGGAGCTGGCCGGAGCCGGGAACCACGGGCAGACCAGCGAGCTGATGCTGGTGGGCATGATGGTGGACAAGGCGGAGGTGACCGTGGCGGACGGGACCGTGGACCTGACTTTATATAAGGAGCTGCGGGGGTAGCGGGTCACCACATCCGTCTGTACTCTCCCGGGGAGACGCCTTCCACCTTCTTGAAGACACGGCTGAAGTACCCGGGGTCGGGGATGCCCACCTCCCGGCCGATCGTCTCCGCGGTGAGGCCGGAGAATCGCAGCAGCTGTTTGGCGTGGGTGATGCGGATCTGGTTCAGGTAGCCCAGCACGGTGGTGCCGAACTGTTCCTTGAAGCTGCGGGCCAGGTAGAATTTGTTCAGGTAGAACTGGCCTGCCACCATATCCAGGGTGATCTGCTCCCGATAGTGCTCCTCCAGGTATGCTTTCACCTGCTGGAGGGACTGCTTTTTGGACCGGGCGGGGGAGGTCCTTTCCGGATGCCAGCTTTTTTCCATGATGGCGGTCAGGAGGCAGGTGATTTTTTCGTTGATGCGCATGTCGCGGATGTAGTCCTCGGAGCCCGCTATGGCCAGCAGTTCGGTGAGCAGCCCCAGGAAAGGGTCGCCGCGCTCCGCCCTGAAGACGGGGCGGCCGCCGCGCTCCACATATTTTTCATAGATTCCGCTCATACTGGAACCGTAGAAATGGATCCATCTCAAAGACCACAAGTTGTCTTCGGATGAGCTCTGGGCGTAGGCCTTCCGGCAGTCGATGAAGGCGCAGTCCCCGGCGGAGAGGCTGTGGCGCAGGCCGTCATAGTCCAGGGTTCCGGCACCTTCAGTGACCAGGAAGAACAGGAAGGAGCGCAGGCCCGAGCGGCTGCTGGTATGGGGCTGCAGAGCCTGAAGCTCCCCTGCCTCCTGCAGGTGCAGCAGGTTGGCCTTGGCGAAGGAGGAGGGGGTGTATATGACGCGGTTGGATTTCACTGAAGTGCCTTGAAAGAGGGATTCCATGGGGTGCCTCCTGTGTTGTCTTATTTCTGGCTCCGGACAGAGATAGTATAGCACAAAAGTCAAGATTGTACAAGGTTGCCGCAATATCCTGAATTGTAAATGGTTTCCAGATTTCCTACAATACTGTATAAGAACCCTGAGAAGAGGAAGCATGCCGTTTGGCCTGGATGCGCAAGCGGGCTGTTCATGCCGTTCCGGCGGGCCTGCGTGAGGGATTGCCAATGCCGTTCTGCCAGGCCTACAGGCGAAGAGGCCGCCGGTGGGCAGAAGGCAGGTCAGGCTGCAGGCATTGCAGGGGCATGCCCGGAAGACCTCGGGGCACAGAAGGGGCGACGGTTCGGACAAGGCATGGGACTGTCGCTGGAATACAGCAAAGAAGGAGCGAAAAGAATGAACAAAGTAGCGTTGATTACCGGAATTACAGGACAGGACGGCTCTTATCTGGCGGAGCTTCTGCTCGAGAAGGGCTATGAGGTACATGGCATCATCCGCCGGGCTTCGCTGCCTAACACGGCCCGCATCGAGCATCTGATGGGAGCGGAGAACCTTACCCTGCACGAGGGGGATCTGTCGGACTCCTCTTCCCTGATTCGCATCATCAATATTGTCCGACCGGACGAAATCTACAACCTGGCGGCCCAGAGCCATGTGCAGGTATCCTTTGACGTGCCGGAGTACTCCGGGGACGTGGATGCCATCGGCGTGCTGCGCATCCTGGAGGCGGTGCGCATCCTTGGGCTGATAGAGAAGACCAAGGTCTACCAGGCTTCCACTTCCGAACTCTACGGCAAGGTGGAGGAGGTGCCCCAGAGCGAGTCCACGCCTTTCCATCCCTACAGCCCTTACGCGGTGGCCAAGCAGTACGGCTTCTGGATCGTCAGGGAGTACAGGGAGGCCTACGGCATGTTCGCCGCCAACGGCATCCTGTTCAACCATGAGTCCGAGCGCCGTGGCGAGAACTTCGTCACCCGCAAGATCACTTTGGCCGCCGGCCGCATCGCCGAGGGGGTGCAGGACCATCTGGAGCTGGGGAACCTGGAGTCCAAGAGGGACTGGGGCTACGCCAGGGACTATGTGGAATGCATGTGGCTGATGCTGCAGCAGGAGAAGCCGGAGGACTTCGTCATCGCCACGGGCATCCAGCACACGGTGCGGGACTTCACGGAGAAGGCTTTCGCCGCCAACGGCATCACTATCCGCTGGGAGGGAAGCGGCCTGGAGGAGAAGGGGTATGACGTCGCCACAGGCAAGATGTTAGTCTGCGTGAACCCTCAGTGGTTCCGGCCCACCGATGTGGACAACCTGTTGGGCGACCCCACCAAGGCGAGGACTGTGCTGGGATGGAATCCCCAGGCCACCAGCTATGAACGGCTGATAGAGATCATGGCAGAGCATGACAGGATTCTGGCCAGACGGGAGAAGGCCGTGTATATGGCAGGCTGCCGCTAGTACACCGGTGCAGGATTCCCGAGTAATCAGTGCTTGATGTCCGCACCAGGACAAGGCGGGAGACGACAACGCAGCACTGGGGTGGACAGCGAGTGCTGATTGCTCAAGGATTCATGCATCGGGGCACATGCCGCGGCGGCCATATCGGAATTCGTGAAGGAAATCTTATGAAAAAATTGACCAGGGATGAGATAAAGGAACGAGTGGAGAAAATCCGTCAGGGTCTTGGCGATGACGATGAGGTGAGCCTGTGGGTGGAAGAAATTGCAGCAAGTATCCCGAACTGCCAGGTCATCGGAACGATAATGGCCGGAAATGGCATCAGCGTGGACGAGATAGTAGACCGACTATACAGGCCGGATGTGATTTCTCTGTAATATTACCAAAACGATTTTCCGCCCGAGGATAATTGGCTCAGCGGAAACTTTTTTCGAAAAAGAAGATGTAAGAAGAGTAAGACATTAGAACAGAAAGGCATTATGATGGAAAAAAACGCGAAAATCTACGTGGCCGGGCACCGGGGCATGGTGGGCT
>OFGX01001128.1_pt1 | contig 16986 bp, 16 predicted proteins | sample 1521831 | NCBI WGS metagenome assembly OFGX01 (sample SAMEA3504080, study PRJEB24116) | mouse gut metagenome | biome: mouse gut; feature: mouse-associated habitat; material: faeces | place: Denmark | collected 2011 | reverse complement strand
TAGGGAAAAGTTTGTTGCGATGCAAGCATCGGGGAATGTACCCTCCTGGGATTCAAAAGGCTGGACGGCATGGCCATAGATGCCGCTTCTCTGAATGATGTCCTGACGGATACGCTCAACCGGATCCTGTTGGAGGATGTGGAGGACTTCATCCAGACGCACATGAAGGTATGGAAATGCGACCGGCTGACGGTTGAGTTCCAGGTCGCAAAGGCAATAGCGGAGATCTATCCCAGACAGGAATCCTGAACGGGGGAGGGACGGAAGCACCCCTGCAACGCTGCACGGGCGCTTCCGCAGATACTCCCCACACGCGCCATGGAGCCTGTATCCATCAAATGCATCCAGCAATACAGCTAATCATTTAAACAGAAAGAGAGGTACTATACATGTCGAACACAACCAGAACGGTTCAGGAACTGAACCTGACAGACGGCTTCCTTTTCGCAAGGGTAATGGCCGATGCGGAGACCTGCAGGAGGATATTGGAAAGGATACTGGGAGCCTCCATACGGCACGTCTCCATACCAGCCAGCAGGAAAGCGGCTGATATCCACTATGGCGGAAATGCCATCCGGCGGATCGTATCCCTGAATGATGACAGGCAGACGGCCTGCCATGTGGAGATGGAATGCATAAACCAGCCGGAGGCCTTTCTCCCCAAAAAGGCAAGGTATCACGAGGAGGATATGGATCTGGACACCAGAGCCGCAGGAGATAGCTGCAGGGAACCGAAGAGATCCTTTGTCATCTTCATCTGCAGCTTTGACCCCTTTGGGGACCGGCGCCATTTATACACTTTTGAGAACAGGTGCGCGGAGAATCCTTCCCTTACACTGGGAGATGAAACCACTAAGATTTTCCTGAATACCAAAGGCAGCATGCACGATGTCGATTCGGAAATGCAGGAATTCCTCTCTTATGTGGAGAACACAACGGATGACTTTGCATCGCAGGCCAGGAGCCCGCTCATAAAAGAAATCCACAAAAAGGTTACCGAGGTAAAAGAGAGCAAGGAAATGGAGGTCGAGTATATGACTTTATTGCAGAGGGATAGAGAAAATATTGAATTGGGACGCGAAGAAGGCAGCAACCAGATGGCCTCCTTAACCAAGATACTTCTTTCTGAAAACCGCACTGAAGAATTGAATCGTGCTTTAGAAGATCCAGATTTCAGAAACAGGCTTTTTGAGGAATATAACATTTTATGACAGCAGACACACTATTATCAGGGAAAGCATGTACTTTCCCTGATTTCGTGTAACGAAGATTGGAAAAATGGAGGACACAATGCCAAAAGGAAAAAACAGGCCTGACAGGGATGCTTTACATAAGGTCCTTGCCCAGGCATACAAAGGAAAAAGCTTTGCTGCATACGGGATTACGCTCCCGCCAATCCGCGAGCTGCTCCCTGCAGTCCCGGTGGGTGACGGCTTCATCGACAACCTGTTCCTGCTGGAAGACGGAACCTATGCGGTTGTGGAATGCACATCCGGATGCCATAAAGCAGATATAATCAAATATCCGAAACACATTGCGGAAATCATGAGGCGGTATGACAAAGAGGATGGCAGTTTTGGCCTGCACCTGGTCATCATCTATACCGGTGATGTGGAAAAGGCAGAACCGGTCTTTGATTTCGGATGCCTGGCCATGCGCCCGGAGCAGGTCTTCCTGTCCCGCATGGATGGGGAAGCCGAAGCTGAAGCCATAGGACAGAAAATCCGTTCCGGACTTCCGCTCACGGATGATGACCTGATGGAGCTGGTTGTCCTGCCGCTGGCAGTCCCAGATTCTGAAGGGAAGGCACAGCTATTTGACAGGATTCTGGCCATGGCAGAAGAGATTCCGGATGAGGAGCAGCGTGCCTTCGTCCCCGCCGCCATGGCACTTGCCACCGAAAAATATGTGAACAGATGATATAAGGGAACTGGACTGGCAGCCGCCGGTCCTTTTCTTTTTTGCGGCTTCTGCATGAAAATGCCGAAACTACAGACACTATCCAAAAAAGGAAAGAGGGATTCACCATGGCCGTAGCACACAAAGGCTCCATCTCCATGGGGCTCGTACTGATCCCGGTTGGACTGTACAAGACCACCGTTGACAATGACATCCACTTCAACCAGCTTGATAAAGAAAGCAAGGCCCGTATAAAATATAAGAAATACTGCAGCCACTGCAACAAGGAAGTCGGCCCGGATGACATCATCAAAGGGTACGAATATGAGAAGGATAAATATGTGGTGATGACGGACGATGACCTGGAGAAGATCAAGACCAGGAAGGACAAGACCATCCACATCCTGCAGTTTGCCAAGATAGCGGAGATCAATTCCATTTATTACGAAAAAGACTATTATGCCATACCCGACACCGGGGCGGAAAAAGCGTATGAGCTGCTCCGCCAGGCGCTGCTCTCCCAGAAGAAAGTGGCCATCGCAAAGACCGTGATGGGGACGAACGAAAAGCTCCTCGTCCTCTATCCCACCAAAGAAGGCATGATCGTCAAGACACTGTTTTACCATGATGAGATTGCCGCCGTTCCAAAGCAGATGCCCAAAATCACGCTTGACAAGAACGAACTGGACATGGCGAAGATGCTGGTTGACAACATGACCAAGCCTTTCGTTCCGGAAGACTTCCATGATGAGTACCAGGCAAGGCTGCGGGATGCGATCATGAAAAAGATCCAGGGGAAAGAAATTGTCACCGCCGATACCAGTGAGCCGGGCAATGTGATCGATCTGATGGAAGCCCTGCAGAAAAGTCTGGAGATGTCCAAAGGGAATGGGCGGAAAAAGACGGGGACTGCGTAATGGATCTGTTCGAGGAAAAGAGAGTAAGCCCTATGCTGATCTCTCAGATGCAGGAACCCTTCAATGACGATAAATGGATCTATGAACTGAAGCTGGACGGCTGCCGCTGCATCGGCTATTTTGACCAAAACGGCACCTGCCTGCGGAATAAGAGGAACATGGAACTTCTCCCCAAATTCCCTGAACTGGAGGAACTCCACCGCAGCGTATCGGAGCGGACAGTGCTGGACGGTGAGCTGGTGGTGCTACAGAACGGCGTCCCTGACTTTTTTGAGTTCCAGCGACGCACCCTGCTGACAGACCGCTTCAAGATCGAAATGGCAGCCTCAAGGCATCCTGCCTCCTTTGTTGCCTATGACTGCCTTTATGAAGGCAGCCGCAGCATCATGGAGCGGACGCTTCTTGAGCGCAAGAAGGCCCTACAGTCATCCGTCTGCGAAAACGGCCTTATCGCCGTTTCCCGCTATATCCCCACGGACGGCATCGGCCTGTTCCGCGCAGCCGATGAGCGGGAGCTGGAGGGTGTAGTTGCCAAAAAAGCCGCCAGCCTGTATTACCCCGGTAAGCGCACGAAGGACTGGATCAAATTCAAACGGATGGCAGACGAGGAATTTGTTGTATGCGGCTATATCCGGAAAAACAGCAGAACCTTCAGCATCATCCTTGGAAAATACCATGACGGCACCTATCTTTATAAAGGTCATGTAACACTGGGTGTCACTAAAGAAACCGTCAGCCAACTAAGGGAAAGTGGCATCACGCCGTTCACTGCCATTCCTGCAGGTGCAGGTAATGAATCTGCCATTTGGGTTTATCCGGACAGAGTATGCACTGTGGAATACATGCCAAACACAAAAAACTCTCTGCGTCAGGCTGTCTTCAAAGGATTCCGCACAGACATGGTGTCGGAGGATATAGACTGACAAATCTGGATATTTTATCCCTGTTTTAGAGCGTTTGCGGAAGGATTTGAACCTTCGGTGCGTTGCCGCACACCACCTTAGCAGGGTGGCACCATAGACCTCTCGGACACGCAAACGGAAAGTGGATGGGGCAGGACTCGAACCTGCGGTGTTTCTGTGTGACGGATTTACAGTCCGCTGCCCTCGCCGCTAGGCATACCCATCCATAATGTGACCAGGGGGAATCGAACCCCCGTAAGCAGAGCCACATATCTGCAAAGCGAACTGCGTTCGCTTTACTGCCACTGTCCTATGGCCACAGTAGCTCCTGCGGGACTTGAACCCGACATCTCCGGCTTGAGAGGCCGACGTCCTGACCTTTAGACCAAGGAGCCATAATGATCCCCACGGGACTTGAACCCTGCATTTCCGGCTTGAAAGGCCGGTGTCCTAACCTTTAGACTAGGGGATCTTGCTGCAGGCATTTCCCAGCCTGCAATTTTCTTATCGTTTTGTTTTCTTATCTTCCATTCATGCGCTGTTCTGTACCCGCGCTGCCGTATCAGTGACCAGAATATCATCCAAGCGCACCTGCAGAACCGCTGCAAGCACCACCAGATTGTCTATGGTCGGCAGGGCAGCTCCCTGTTGCCACTTGTATATGGCCTGCGGTGTGGCAAAGCCGAAAATATCCTGTAGATCCCTTACCAATAGCCCTGCCCGCTTCCGCAGCCTTCCTATGTTCTGTCCTATCCTTACCATATCTATAACCGGCAGATTCACCATGAAGCTATTTGAAATCAATATCCAGGCGGTAATGCTCCATATGTGACTTGAACCCATGACACCTCGATTAAAAGTCAGGGATGTCCTTTATCCGAGTATGTACTCTATCCTCTGGACTCCTCCCAACTGAGCTAGTGGAACATAAAAATACCGCCTACCTCATTTAAGATAAGCGGTACATGAAATCCATGTTCTATTTCCGGCAGCCTCCCAAAAGACCTGCCACCGGGCATCACACAGTTTTTCGCCTTTTTCTTATCTTGCATGAGCGCATCTTAACCAGACTCTGTTCTTTCTCTTTACTGAGCAGTGCCTCATAATGTTCGCTATGCAGATAATATGCGAAGCCATTCGCAGCAAAATTAACTGTTGCCATAATCGTTTCCTTTCCGGACTTATCCGTCCTCTTTGTTTTCTACTGTAACCACTATAGCACTGATTCCCGGATTTGTCATTATACTGATAATATGATGTAAGGGTCAAAAGAGTTGGCAAACAACTCCGTAACCCTCCATATAGTACCTTGAAAATTTCACACAACCATTTTAAAGCCGCTTGCTTTGTATATTTAGATAACAGTCAGACTGTCCATTCCTTAACTATTACGTTAATATCGGATTTTGCGCATAATGTCTCCAGCCCTTTCTGTAAGAGAAGAGCGTCCTGAAGTTCAATGCCCCGATTTTACAGCCAAAGAAGAACCTGCCTCGCAATAATCCTCTGACCGGCATCCTGTCCGTGCGGTACAGCCGTCTGAGCATGGATGGTATTGTCTCCACGCCATTGCGAATCCTGAAAAGACTGCGGAACTCTTCAGTCCCCATGAACTTCTGCTGTTTTGCCCGTTCATGGGCCTTTATGGATACGGTCACTGAACTGACGCACTTGTGGAGCTTCGCCCTGCATCGGTCTTTGTTCGGGCATCCCGCACACTGCTCCCGCGTGAAAGACACATGGAACTGTTGGGACTTCCCTCTTGTATATCCGCAGGATTTCGGTTCATGTCCGGCCGGGCATCTGAGCACCTTTATATGCCAGGTACCTGTATCCAAAAGCCCAGATGGCATCGCAGCGGATCAGCGATGCCCTGGCTGACATTGGAAGCGAGGATGCAAAGCGTGGCTTCTTCAAAGAGTATTGCCGTTTCCTTGAGAGGACGGACGGCAAAAATGATGGCTCCGCGTGCGGCATCGGGGACGGCATCCTGATCGACAGTTCCGGGCTGCCCAATTCCATACGCTTCCCTCTCACGGCCGTCAACACCCATAACGGCGTCGTCAGCGAGGAGGTCCGGCTTATTTATGTCGTACAGCAGCGGACAGGCATGCCATTGTTCTTCCGGTATGCTCCAGGAAACGTCATTGATGTCAGCACGCTGACGCGTACGGTTGCCGAACTGAAAGCCAATGGCATAAACACAAAGTTCGCGATACTTGACGCAGGCTATTATACTGGGACAAATGCAGATGTCCTTCTTGATGCAGGAATTTCATTCATTACCAGAATGAAAAGCAATTTCAAGGTCTATAAGCAGATTCTCAGAGAAAACCTGGGCAGTCTGGAGGCAAGGGAAAACCTGGTTCGTTATAACAGCCGTCTTGTGTATGTCAAGTGCGTGCCCTGCCTGGTCGGCGCAAAGGAAGACCGTCCCGCTTATGCGTACCTGTGCCGGGACCTGTCCATCAGGCATGAACTGGAAAAACATCTGGTGGAACGTGCGGAAGACCATGACCTGTCAGGGGAGGAAATCTTCGATGCCATGCAGGGACAGGGGCTTTTTATACTGGTCTCATCCAGGCGCATATCGAAGGAGAACCTGTTGCCGCTTTATTACACCAGGGATCAGATAGAAAAAATCTTCGAACTGTGCAAGCAGGATGGCAAGATTCTTCCCCTGAATGTGGAGACAGAAGCAACCTTCCGCGGACACCTGATGATGACGTTTATGGGTGCAGTCATACTGAAGCTGATGTCAGACAGATTGAAAAAGACATCGCTGACAACAGCTTCCATGTTTATGAATCTCCATGAGCAGCACGCCATAATATATGACAATGAGTTCATCACAACAGAACCGACAAAAAAAATGAACGAGGCTTATAAGGCTTTCAAGGTGCAATGTCCCCCTACTATCCCCCATAAGGCGGAATAATGTAGAACCACAAATTTTCGAGAACTAAGGTTAAGTCATACTCAATCAAACGACTTACTATATTTTCGATGTCTCTATATTCTGGCAAGTCTCCATCGATAACATCACAAACATAACCTTTACTTCTTAATAATGCCGCTATAGATGCTAAGCCAAGAGGCGGAAAATGTCTCTTATCAATAATCAAATCCATCGGTGAATTTAACAATACAATTTTGTTCATAATTAATATCCTCAAATAATCCATAATCTTACTTGCATTTAAATTGATATAGCAACATAACCCAATTATCTATCAAATCCGGCAATATTCCATCTATTCTCCTGGAGCGTTTTGGATTGTTAGCCGGACAACGGCATCATATCTTTCCTGATATTTCGGCGATGAATTATGAGCGATATGGATCACAATCCGCTCATCGTCCGCAAGCAGCAGGTCTTCGATCAGTTCCGCATTCTGTGGGTCGAGTCCGGAAAGCACCTCGTCATAAATGACAATACTCTTTGGAAGCGTCAAACTTCTGGCCAGGCCGATCCGGGCCTTTTCCCCTCCGGAAACCTGCAGGGTCTCGTTGCTGATCTGTGTATCAAGCGTATATCCGTTTGCGGCGAAAAACCTGTCGAGTTTTACTTTGCTGATTATCGCAAGCAGTTCTTCATCCGTACAGGTTCCCTTCAGATCAAGATTACGCCTGATCGTATCGTCGAAAATATAAACCTGCTGCGGCACCACCGCCGAATGATGGTAAATTTCAGAAGGGGAAAGCTCCTGTTGGTCAATCCTGTCATAATATATGTGACCGGAACCGGGATGCAGCGTCCCCAGCAAAAGTTTGATCAAGGTGGTCTTGCCGCTGCCGCTTTCTCCAATGATCAGATATTTCCTGCCCTGCTCAAAGCAATAATTAAAATGACTTAAAACACAGCGCTGCTTTTCAGGATAAACAAATGATACATCGTCAAGTTTTATACTGCACACCTTCTCCAGCCGGAAATCTTCCCGGTGTTTATGTCCTGCCAGGATCTTCTCCGTATTCTCAATATAGGGACGCGAAGAGCGGATGGAAATGACCGCATTGATCAAACTGACCACCGGATTACTGACTATCATCCCCAGCTGAAAGATCAATACGAATTGCTGGAAGTCAATCTTACCCAAACGCATGAGATAAAAGGCAACAAACAGCCCGGAAAACTGCGAAAGCGTTACACTGGCATTCGCGATAAGCCCGCTCAGGTTAGACAATTTCATGATCTGTTTCTCCGCATCCGCTGCCGCTGCAAAGTGCGTATGCATACTCTCGGAAACCTGCTTCTCCCCTTCCTGGAAACGGGCAGTAAAAAACCCGCTCAGCAGGTCTTTGATCTTAACCGTCATCCCCACCAGCGTGTTCATTGACCGTTCCTGGCAGGCAGCGATCTTCTGCGGCATCAGCAGATTGTTAACAGTCAAAGGCAGCAAAAAAATAAGGATGATCAGAAAACTCATCCAGTGGCAATATAGCAGCAGCACTGCTATCAGACCGATACTAAGGCCGTTCACGATCACTTTCAGCGTACCCTCAAAAAGTTCCCTGGACAGGATCTGCGTATCACGCCCGATCTGATTGTAATACGCCCCGCTGTCTTTTTTCTCAAACTCATCAATGGGCATGGCGTAAATGCTGTCAAAAACCTGCCTGCGCAATTCAAATTCACTGTCCAGCAACAGATTCGCTTTGCTGTTATCCGCAAACCAGGCAATAAACAAGGCAAGCAGCAGGATCAGTATATTCCTGAACACTATCACATAAATCAAGTCATTCTCCAGAAATGCACCCGAGAGTCCGGCCATGCTCCATGCGATCAGCGGCTGGGAAGATGCCGCAAACAATGCCGTCACCATGATCCGCACGGCGTTATCTCGATTTATAAAGACCGATAAAATTCTTTTCATCTCTTAAATTCACCCCTTGCCATACCACCAGATATATCATATAAAACACGGGTGCTAAAGTTACGAATAAAGGCATAATCGCCAATACAGTATAAGCATCATAGTTGTTCCAATGCTTCTCGTTCCAGCACTTATGACAGTTAATCCGAAAGAAAACCTGCAGCACTTTTTGTAACACACAATCCCATAGCTATGGATCATTCTCATCCCATCATCAAACAATGTCTCTGCATAATTCCTGTCTTTGACCTGCTGCAGTGTTTTGCGAAAAACGGGATAACATCAGCAGTCTGTTTTCCGGTATCTCGCCAGCCATCGCGAACTCTCCCACATCATCCAACTTTATCAGTTTTCTTCCTGCTGCCGCTCCGCACCTTTTAAGCTCAGGGAGCTAACAAAGAATCTTCCAGAGTATCTGTCGCAAAGTTCCGTATCACCGACAATTTCCAGACCATCAAAGATGGTACGAGCACTGGCCGCGTAAACAGGTTCACTTTTCCTTCCACAGTATACCCCTTCCTGAAGATCAGCGTCAAGTACCCAATCACTATTCTGATAACAATATTACAGTTTATTGCAATACAGTTCTTCGCCATCTGTTCGATTATGTAAAAAAGTCCTCCACCTTACGGCAAAGGACTATACTTTTGACCCAATCTTTTATACACCACATATCGGTCAGCGACAGACTTACTTTGTGCTTATATTCCAGCAAACACAAGGTGGAAAGTCAATAAAACTCTGGCAGCAAAAAGTTACACAGTGTCACCCTGACTAAACGCTGCAATTTACCTTTCTGCCAACATTATCAATTACCGCCTTCGCATTGGAAATTTTTGATGCGGCAGCATTGACATCCTCAAACAGCCATTGCGCTATACCACTACCAGCATTTGTACCTGCCACAGTATCATATACAGCCTTCATAAGCTTCCGATATTCTTTATATGTTTCACTCAAGGCATCCTCATCATACAGATCCACACCGGCAAACAGCTCTTTTACTTTTGATGTAACATTTCTATTCGTCGCCGAGCGCACCCCATGGCTGATAACTTCTCCGTTATCTATTCTCGCAAGCGTATCATCCAAACGCGCAAGCCACCCGGCGCCGACCACCGGACCCAATTCCCTTAAGAACATTTCTCTCAGTTCAGCATACATTCTCCTGTCGTCTATTTTTCTCACATTATAATACTGATTTCGTGCTCCCTGATCGCCATCTTCCGTATGATCTATAAAATACTTCTCACCACTGTACCTCTCCTTCTCCGCCTGCACCATACTGTCCAAATACTCTTCCATGAACTGGTTGATAACTCCGGCCTGCTCTTGTGTCAGGTTTTTTTGCGCATAGCTGCTTACCATGTTGGATGCAATTCCCATAGACGCATAATCCTTATAATCCAGCGAACTTCCTTTTGTCGGCAGCATGGATATGGCATTCTTCATAACTTCCCTGCTTGCACTCAACTCCGCAGCCGTAAAAGTAACACCGTCTATATTGTAAACCGTATTGCTGCTGCCACTGTTATTGGCAACGCTTGTGACTGCCTTAATACCAACACCGGGCGCATTCATGATCGCGCTGCGATCCATTTCGCAGATGTATGTAAACTGCTCTTTATTCTTACGTATAGTCTCTAATTCCTCCGCCGAGACAGCTTTCATCGTTCCGGATGACACCGCTTTTAACTCCTTCTCGGTACAGCCGATCACTTTCTTGTTTACTGCATTGATCACGGTATGATTCTGTCTCACCAAACCTGTATTTGCATAATGAATTCCAATAGACATAAGCTAATCTCCTAACTGCTAAGCAAGTGGCCCTTTTTCAAAATGATATACTATTTGCCTGGACGTCGCTTTTCCACACTTTTTCGTTTTAAGAATCTTATTGTTTAGCATAGTACTATTATATATAGTACACCGATTTTTGTCAACCGTTTGTTGGTGTCATCGTTACCCTACAACTTTATTCCACTGGTTTGGAACTCCTTTTTTCTGCGCTCCCCCTTTTCATCAATATTTCGAATGAGTGACCAAAGCATATCCGAAACATTGATATCTCATATTATCAGCCCCCAGAGTTCCTCGATTTCTTAAATAATTAAAAAACGCTTCGGAACTTCGGTATTATTTTGTATCTGCTCTTTGAATTCTTCGGGTATTCGATCAAGCCTTCCAGCAATGTACTATTTCTAAAAATATTTTCCGACTCATTTACAACTTTCCATCTACTCCTTATAAAAATTTTAATGCGGGCATTTAGGATACTTTAATTCATACGCCAAACTTTCATTTATCACATTTCCACATCTGCTGCACCTTCTCGCATTATAAACATATATGGTACAGCTATCCCCTCTCTTCTCATGTTCATGTTGTGTCCCATTCACATATGTATGGCTGCACGCCTTCTGCTCCTGCCGTCCCTCGCCGGTGTATATATTCCCCTGCAGATCCTGGAAATAACTTTCAGCCGGAAGCTCTTTTAGATCCGTTGCATCTACATCCACAAACAGACTGTTCATCTCTTCCTCACTTCCCTTGAACCCTTCCTCTACAAAAATCTCCTCCCATCGCGTACCATGCTTAATGTTCTCTCCGCTTTGATCCAACACTATAATCGGCTTCTCATATGCCAATACCGGAATCGAACCCACCAGACCGGTCAACGCCGTAAAGCATACCGCCAATACCCTCATTCCTGCTTTCAATTTCCTTGTCTTCATCATTAATGATATCCTTTCCTTAACATTTTCCCTACTGCTGCCAAAAGGCGCAGTATACTTAAAACCCTTTCCACTCTTTCCACGCTCTACTGTAACCATTTGCAGAATTAATTGAGCATACATCTTCCTCTGCTCTTCTCCGCAATTCAACGCAATCTGTTCATCGCAGACACTTTCACTCACCTTACCCAATTCACGGACCAGCCAGTAAACCAACGGATTATACCAGTTTAACCCGGTCACCAGCACTCCCAACAGTTTAAAGAGCGTGTCATAATTTTTGATATGCAGCAGCTCGTGCTCATAGATGAACCCGCCTTCCTCATCCGAATATCTCTGCTTCGGCAGCAACAGGATTGGTCGTATAACCCCGATGGACAACGGCACCTTCAGACCCGGATCCCATCTGTACCTTATGTTTCTTCTGATCCCCAATCCGGTTCTTGCCGCTTCCAGCGCTTCCAGCGTCTCCTTAACCGTAATATCCTCACTGGCCTCAAAGAGTCTTCTTCTTTCTTTGCCGTAACCGGACAGTTTGAGAAATATGATCGTAACGGCTACGATGCTCCACACGATAAACAATGTGATTTTTGCCGCCATAAAAGGAAAATAGATTTTCCCTTCCCACGTCACTTCAATGACATTCTGGGACATATCATACACTCGATTACCTTCCTGGTCCATAAACAGCGTGCGTTCCTGCGCGCGATCCTGTACGATATCCTGTGCTATATCCATATAATGTCCCAGTTGGACCGGCACCATATAAAAAAACAAAGCCATAATCAGAATTCGATATCGATGCTTCGCGCCGAAAGACTTTTTCAAAGCCGCCATGAAAATGAGATAAAGAAATAACACCATGCTGCCCGCGCACGTCATCGATCCCAGCAGTTTCATAATCTGTTCTCCTCTAACAGTTTCCTGATCTCTTCCGCTTCCTCCCTGCTTATCATCTCACCGCCGGACAAAGCACTTACAAAGTTCATGAATGAGCCGCTGTAGGAATCCCTGATAAACTGCTCCGCTCCTTTCTGCTTATATTCCATTCTTGTGACCAGGGGCACATACAGATATTTTCTGTCCTTTGAGATCCTGTCAATAAACCCGGCCTGCAGCAGTTTGGCCAGAAAAGTATTCAAAGTCTGCTTCTTCCAGTCCTTATCACAATGTTCGTTGAAATAATCCAGGATCTCCTTGGACGACATCTTTCTGTCTTTCTCCCACAGTAATTCCATGATCTCTTCTTCTGATTTCGTCAAACTATATCTTCCGTTCATTCTCTATACCCTTCCTTTCGCCTTTCATCCCGCTTTACAGATCCTATGCTTATACCCTTGTTTTCCGCAAGACTATATCTTATATTATTGTACTATAGGCGTTGGTATCGGCTGTTGATTGATGCAAATATTCTTTTGGATGTTCTTCAAAACCGGGAGCCGCATGTCCGGACTTCCACCGTTATCTGGAAACTATGTGAAACGGAGAAAGCAAGAGGCTGTGTTTCTGTTTTATCGTTTGCCAATTTGGTCTATGTTATGCGAAAGGAATTAGATGCAAAGAAAATTGAGGAGACTTTGAAGGCGTTGTCGTTGATCTTTGAATTTGCAGATTTCAATGTATCGGATAAGCCCGGTCAATGCATCCGTCAGATATGATACGGCAGCATCTTTTGGAATAAAGCGCCCTACCTCCCGGCCATTTTTCGTTACAATGATTTCCTGTCCGGACATGACAAGATTCAGATATCTCCCGAAATTATTCTGCATTTCTGTTGCAGTTGCGATTGCAGCGATCATAGAATTACCTCCTTTAGCTATTTTCAGTTTATCAGGTATTAGCTAATTTATCAATAAAGACAGGCAAAGAAAAGGACGCGTTCCCGCGTCCTTTCTCGTTACATCCACACTATGCATTTGTTTACTCGTCGTTTGGTTCCAAAAGCGCCTTTTCATAGCTGTCCAGAATAATGCTCTGTATTCTGTCCCGGGTCTCCGAGTTGATCGGATGTGCAATGTCGCGGTACTCGCCGTCGTTGGCTTTCTTGCTGGGCATTGCAATGAAAAGACCTTTCTCACCTTCAATTACTTTAATGTCATGAACTACGAATTCATCGTCTATGGTAATTGAGACGATTGCTTTCATCTTGCTGTCTTGAGTCATTTTACGCACGCGGACATCAGTAATTCTCATGAAGCTCAGCCTCCTTATCATATGATACCGGACAGTAACCTGCCGGTTTTCACAAGCTTTTCCACACAAGTCATACTCATCAAGCCACGTAGCTTGTAATAAAACATTTAATTAGTTACGCACATGCCTCTTACACAATATAATACATCTTTCAATCGCAACCGCCTTTCCATCATACCATTAAATTACGAATCTGTCATTATGTTCTACCACAATTTCTATACCATTTTCCCCTTTATGGTAAGAATTGGCCCGTATCGTCCCCCTGCTCTCCACGATACAATTCTCAATATGTGTATTATCTCCAATATAGACATCATTCAGAATGATGGAATTCTTGATATAGCAGTTGTTGCCGATGTAAGTTTTCTTAAAGATCACAGAATCTTCTACCTTACCGTTCACAATACATCCGCTGGAGATCAAGCTGTTCCTGATGCTTGCTCCCACATTATACTTGGCAGGCGGCAGATCATCAACCCTGGAATAAATATCCGGATACTGCTTGAAGAAATAATTCCGGATCTCCGGATGAAGGAAATCCATGTTCGTCTTAAAGTAATCATCCACGGAAGCGATATTACTCCAGTATTCTTTGATCTTGTAACCGTAGATACCCTTCATATTCTTATAACGGATCAGAATATCTTTCACGAAATCGTATCTGTCTTCTTCTGCACATCTTTCGATCATCTCAATCAGCTGCCGTCTTCTGACTACATAGATACCGCAGGAGATCGTGTTGGATCTGGCCACCACCGGCTTCTCCTCGAATTCCTCTATGCGGCACTCCTCGTTCATCTTGACCGATCCGTACCTGTCCACATTGACGTCCGCAGGCATATCCTTACATACAACAGTGATGTCTGCCTTCTTCTCAATATGGTACTCCAGAAGCTTATTATAATCCATTTTGTAAACGCAGTCACCGGAAGATATTACCACGTATGGTTCATGGCTGTTTTTCAGGAAAGAAAGGTTCTGTGCAATGGCATCTGCTGTACCACGATACCATGCATTACTCTCTGCTGTCAATGCCGGAGTAAAAACCCTCAGCCCTCCCTGCTTACGACCGAAATCCCACCACTTGGAAGAACTTAAGTGCTCGTTCAGGCTTCCGGCATTGTACTGCGTAAACACAGCGACCTTATTAATGTGGGAATTGGACATATTGCTCAGCGCAAAATCAATCCCGCGATAGCTTCCCGCGATGGGCATGGCACAGACCGCCCGTTTCTGAGTCAGCTCCTTGATCCTGTGATTGTTGCCGCCTGCCAAGATTATTCCGATTGCTCTCACTGTTTATCACCTGCCTTAATCAAAGTTTTACCACTCGGAAGACTGCCCTCCGCATAGTCCTGTGCACTCGTCACGCCAAATACGACCGAATTCTTACCGACGGTGACGCCCTGCGGGATAAAGCTCTTCTCCCCTACCGCCACGATGCCGCTGTTGTAGATGTGAGGATCTGTCTCATTCGCTGCTTCCTCCCCAACACCCAGTCTGACATCATCTTCGATCACTGTATTCTCGGCGACAATTGCCTTGTGTAATTCACAGTGACTGCCGATCCGCGTCTCATTCATGATGATGGAATCTCTGATGACCGTTCCCTCACCCACTGTGACGCCGCAGCCGATTACGGAATTATATACCTGGCCGTAGATCTCGGAACCTTCCCCGATGATACTCCGCTCCACAATACTGTCAGAAGACAGGTACTGCGGCGGCAATATCTCGCTCTTGGTGTAGATCTTCCAATACTCCTCGTAAAGGTTGAACTCCGGAACGATATCGATCAGTTCCATATTCGCTTCCCAATAGGAACTCAATGTGCCGACATCCTTCCAGTATCCGTTAAACTCATAAGCGTAAAGAGGCGCCCCCTTCCCATGGCAATAAGGAATGATATGCTTGCCGAAATCCAGTCCCGGCTGTGAAGCGTTCGTCAGCAGCGCTTCCTTCAACGTCTTCCAGTTGAATATGTAGATTCCCATGGAAGCGAGGTTGCTGCGCGGATTCTCCGGCTTCTCTTCAAAATCCGTGATCCTGCGGTCCTTGTCCGTGATCATAATCCCGAACCTCTTCGCCTCTTCCATCGGCACCGGCATGACTGCAATCGTCACCTCCGCTCCGTTCTGCTTATGGAAATCCAGCATCACTTCATAATCCATCTTGTAGATATGATCGCCCGACAGGATCAGCACATATTCCGGATTGTAACTCTCCATGTAGTCCAGATTCTGATAGATCGCATTCGCCGTCCCTGTATACCACTCGCTGTTAACGCTCTTCTCATACGGCGGAAGCACCGTCACACCGCCGATATTCCTGTCAAGATCCCAGGGAATACCGATTCCGATATGAGTATTGAGACGAAGCGGCTGATACTGCGTCAGCACACCCACGGTGTCAACACCAGAATTGATACAGTTACTGAGCGGAAAGTCGATGATCCGGTATTTGCCGCCAAACGCTACAGCAGGTTTTGCAACCTTCGACGTAAACACTCCCAATCGGCTTCCCTGACCGCCTGCTAAGAGCATGGCAATCATTTCCTTCTTAACCATGTTATCACCTCTTGTTTCCTAGTTTTTATAAAAAAACGAGCACAGCTCGTTTACGAGCTTCGCTTCTCGAACTCGGATTAACGAAGCAATTTCCCAATATCCTGATAATAAATTTGCTTCGCAGATCAAGCTTGTTTCAAACGGGTTCTTTTGCTTTGCATAATTATATCACACTCTGAATTGAAAGTGAATATAATTTACGAATTTATTCTCCCGATATTTCGCCTACCATGTTAATAATTTACAATAAGCACCTCCTGTTTTCCGGTTTATTTATTCATTTTATACATCTTCCTTTTTATGTGTTATAATTTTACCCCGCGCCCCTGTCAATTTTCCCCAAGCAGCCTTCCGCACTCTCTGTCACAGTTTTTTCAATATATATGCTGCCGGCCGGCTTCCCGAAACGTTCCCGCTTACTTTTTCCAAAAACATATTGGTTTTTTTTTGCCAAATGAGTATAATACTAGTAAAAAATGTAAATTTTTCAAGGAGACATCCATGTATCAGATTAATTTTAACAATCCCATTCATATATATTTCATTGGTATCGGCGGCATCAGCATGAGCGGCCTGGCAGAGATCCTGCTCTCCGAAGGTTTCCGGATATCCGGTTCCGACAGAGCACCCTCGCCGCTCACCCATACGCTGGAAGAGCGGGGCGCTGCCGTCTATTACGGCCAGAAAGAGGAGAATATCACGGCTGACATCGATCTGATCGTCTATACCAGCGCGATCCGTCCCGACAATCCGGAGTTGACTGCGGCAGGCCGACTGAATATTCCCACCCTGACCCGTGCGCAGCTTCTGGGACAGATGATGAAAAATTATCAGGTGCCCATTGCAATCAGCGGCACCCACGGCAAGACCACCACCACCTCCATGGTCTCTGAGAT
>OFGX01001127.1_pt1 | contig 17015 bp, 22 predicted proteins | sample 1521831 | NCBI WGS metagenome assembly OFGX01 (sample SAMEA3504080, study PRJEB24116) | mouse gut metagenome | biome: mouse gut; feature: mouse-associated habitat; material: faeces | place: Denmark | collected 2011 | reverse complement strand
TCGCCAACTGGCCGTGCAAGCACGGCCGCTTGGCTCATTGCTCGCGGGAATAAAAAAGCCACCGGCAACCAGTGGCTCATCTTTTGGAGATTGTAAGCGCCGGATCCATGTCCGTCACAGCAGGGACGCAATCTTGCGGACTACGTCCCGAATCCATATGTGGTGGCAGTCCACCACCTCATGGGCATATTTCTCGTAGAGCGGCACCCGCTCCGCGTACAGGTCGGCCAGGGTCTGGCCAGGCCTCAGGGTCACCCCTCTGGCATTCAGGTCCCCCAGCCGCTCCGCCACCTCCTCCAGAGGCAGCTTCAGATAGACCACGGTGCCGATTTCCCGCAGATGCTCCATGGCCCGGGGGCCGTAGATCACGCTCCCGCCTGTGGCGATGACGCTCTTCCTGGGGTTCAGGGAGGCGTTCTCCTCCTCCTCGATCCGCCAGAATCCCTCCACTCCATGCTCCTCTATCAGCTCATGGAGCAGCCTGTCATATTTCTCCTGGATCACCAGATCGGAATCCACGAAGCGGTATCCCAGCCGTTTGGCCAGCACCACGCCCACGGTGCTCTTCCCCGCCCCGGGCATTCCGATCAGCACGATATTGTCCTTCATCCGTTGACTACGGCAATGACTTCAACTTCGCAGAGGACATTCTTGGGCAGGGTCTTCACGGCGACGCAGCTCCTGGCTGGCTTCTCTGTGAAATACCTGGCATACACTTCGTTGAACGCAGCGAAATCGCCCATATCCGCCAGGAAGCAGCTCGTCTTGACTACATTCGCATAGTCCGTCCCCGCCTCCGCGAGCAGCGCGCCCACGTTCTTCATCACCAGCTCCGCCTGGGCGGTGATGTCCTCGCCCTCCACATTTCCTGTGGCAGGGTTGATGGGGATCTGGCCTGACGCGAACAGCATGCCGTTTGCGATGATGCCCTGGGAATAAGGCCCGATTGCCGCGGGCGCCTTGTCTGTCGAAATCTTCTTTAACATGATTGTTTCCTCCGTTTTTCTCGTCTGCTCCGGGCCGGGCCGCCTTTACGGCCGGGCCTTAGCGCTCCTCTATCTCCGGCTCGTCGAACTGGGCCGTCACATAGAAGCCCCTGGCGTTCTCCACCACGTCCACCACGATGCCCTCCCTGCTTTTCAAGCGATAGCGGAAGGGGATGTTGGCGGACATGGCCAGCGCCGGGTCTATCACATAGTAATAGTTGCTGGGAAGCAGACCTTCCGTGACGGTAATCCGCTGTCCGGGCTCCAGGAGCCCTTTCCGCTCCATTTTGAATTCCATGTTGCGCAGAATGCCCACCTCCCTTCTTTTCTCTGTACTCCCTCTCCTCCTCTGTCCGGAAGCCTCCGGGACAAAAGACGGAGGGCCTGGCTTAGTCCTCCCCGGGAGTCTCCTGGGCCTCTGCGCAGCAGCATCCGGCCTTGGCCGCCGCGGCCTCGCTGCCTGCCTCCTGGGACTGCGCCGCCTCTGCCTCCTGGGATGCCTCGCTGAAATCCGCATCGATGATTTCTTCGTCTTCCTTTACGGGCTCCGTGCTGGTCACTACGATCGGCGTACCGCACTTGTCGCAGAATTTGCTGGTCTTCGGCACTTCCGCGCCGCATCCCGGGCAGGTGTTGACGTTCTTCAATGCCTTGATCCTCTCGGTGCTGGCCTCGATTTCCGCCTTGATGTCGGCAGCCTTGGCAGCCCACTCCGCCACGGACTCATCCTCGGACAGAAGGCCGTTCTCCAGCACATATTTCCCCACTTCCGTATAGATGTTCTTCATGCTCTGGTTCGACGAGCCGATCTCCACGTTGAGCTTGGCGATCTCCGCCACCTCTTTGCTCTTGGAAATCGTGTTCTGCGCCGCCTGATTCAGTTTCTCTCTCCAACTTGCCATACTGCTCTACCTCTTTCCTTGTTTATTATTTATATGTATGCAATTTCAGCCGTAGGTCGTACTGCTTTTTTTCATTATATAGTTTCGCTTATTCCTTGTCAACAGACAAAACGCGCAGTCGGACAGGAGATGCCGGTTTTCAGCCGCGCCCCCTGCCCGTTTTTCCGAAAATAAACCTGTCTGTGTCCTGTTTTTTGATTATATCGTCTCGATTACAATGCCGTGGGCGATGCCCGGCACGCTCATCCCCTCGTTGAAGCTGGTCTTGCTCAGCAAGGCGCCCGTGGGCATGAAGAGCACCTTTTTCCAGTTGCCCTCCTCCAGCTGCTTCAGGATATAGGCGGACAGGGTCACGGCGCTGCAGCCGCAGCCGCTTCCCCCGGCATGGGTGTCCTGGGAGGCCGCGTCATATATTTCAAGGCCGCAGTCCATATGCTGCTCGGATATGTCGTAGCCCTGCTTACGGAGCAGGTCGATCAGCACACGCTGGCCCACCTTTCCCAGGTCGCCGGTGATGATTTTGTCGTATTCTTCCGGTTGACCGGCAAAGTCAGTGAAGTGCTGCTCCAGGGTGGAAGCCGCTGCCGGAGCCATGCATGCCCCCATGTTCATGGAGTCCTTCAGGCCGTAGTCCACCACTTTCCCTACGGTCATGGCGCTGATCCGGGCTCTGGCCTTCCGCCCTCCTCCCTCTGGCTCATCCGTCAGCACAAAGGCTCCGCTGCCTGTGACAGTCCAGGTGGCGGAGAGGGGCCGTTGACTGCCATAGTCCAGGGGGAAGCGGAATTCCTTCTCCGCGCTGGCGAAATGGCTGGAAGTGACGCAGGCAACTTTGTCGGCAAACCCGCCGGCGATGCTCATGGCCCCCAGAGCCAGCGACTCTCCGCAGGTGGAGCAGGCGCCGTACACGCCCAGCAGGGGAATCTGATAGGAAGAGATGCCGAAGGATGTGGCCATGGATTGACCCAGCAGGTCACCCGCAAAGATATAGGAAATGTCTTCCGGCCGCAGACCCGCCTTTTCCAGCGCCAGCCCTACGGCCTCTTTCTGGAGGGTGCTCTCCGCCTCCTCCCAGGTCTTGCAGCCGAACATGTCGTCCCGGCCTACCTTGTCGAACAGCAGGCCCAGGGGGCCCTGCCCCTCCTTGGTGCCCACTACGCTGGCGCTGTTTAAGATATATACCGGCCTCTCCAGCCGGACGCTGGCTCTGCCCAATTTCTGATTCATAGATTTTCCTCCTGGTTTTAGTTCTGTACGGGGCAGACACTGTTGTAAATCAGCTATTTCTTAGCTGGACTGTCTCCCGTTCCAGATACGGTTATAACTGAATTTTATTGTTTCCAAAGGAGGTAAATCTATTCTTTGAATTGTATGCGTTGTCATCCGGCCTGATTTGAAATCAATGTAATATAGGCATCTATCGCCTGGCTCAAATCCTTCACAGATATGCAATCCGCCAGAATCAATGGCCGATTCTCCCGCAGCGCGTCCAAGAAATCTTTTTGGATGGATTTCAGCCTTTTCCAGAGCTTTGTCTCTCCAATCAGCTCCAGCATCGTAAGGCCGTCCAACAAGACAGCCCGGAAAAGGGATTCCCGGGCATCTCTCAAATCCCGGGGCGTCTGCTCTCTGGAGCTGAAAACGGCTATGTCCCCTTTCAGCTGCCGCAGCACGCCCACAGAATTTTTAAAATATGGTTTTAAGTCTACTTCCGTCGGGGAGGCCTTACGCAGCCTGGCCGCCGCCACTACACTGTCCAGCTGCCGCACCAGTTCCTCCCGGGACAGGGAAATGTTCTCGGGTTCGGAGGATTCCCGCTTTCGGTTATTTATAAAGTTCCAGCGCTCCCCTTTTTTGCCCGTGTATACCACTGCATGTTTTCCCCCTGAGGGCTTCAAGATGCCCAACATGGCATTGGGAATGCCCTCCAGGAACTCGGGGACATCCTCCCTGGGAAGCTTTGTCTCCGTCATGCAAAATCCCCGGGGCTGCAAGTAGAGGTTGAACCATTCCCCAGTCTGGAGCATGGGGCCGGAGCAATAGGCGCCGTCCTGGAACGAGAACAGAAAGGGCAGCCCCATATCCAGGGCAATCTGGCGGTCTTCCGCTTCCATCCCTTCCAGCTCCAGCAGATTGGCCACTCCCGCGTAGGCGCAGGAAGAGTTGAACGTCATATATTTCATATGCGAATCCCTCTCCTTCTCACTGTCCCTCTCACTCGTATCTCTCGGCCTGGGCGCGGATCAGTTCCGCATCCTCGAAGTAGTTGATGCGCATGGCGCTCTTCACCTGGGACAGGGTCTGGGCGGCCGCCTCCCTGGCTTCATCGGTGCCCTTCTTCAGGATGTCATAGATGGCGGGGATGTCCTTCTCCCACTCTTTCCTGCGGTTCCGGATGGGCTCCAGGGTCTCCTGCATGATGTTGTTCAGGAATTTCTTCACCTTCACGTCCCCCAGGCCGCCCCTCTGGTAGTGGGCCTTCAGCTCGTCCAGGTTCGCGTAGTCGGGCAGGTATCTGCCGAAATGCTCCTGCCTGCAGAAGGCGTCCAGATAGGTGAACACCGTGTTGCCCTCCAGATGGCCGGGGTCGCTGACCTGCAGGTGCAGGGGATCTGTGAACATGCTCATGATTTTCGTGCGCACTTCATCCGCCGTGTCCGCCAGATAGATGCAGTTGCCCAGGGACTTGCTCATCTTGGCCTTGCCGTCCGTGCCCGGGAGCCTGCGCCTGGCCTCGTTCTCCTGCAGAAGGGCTTCCGGCTCCACCAGCACAGGGGCGTACACCGTGTTGAACTTGTGCACGATTTCCCTGGTCTGCTCGATCATGGGCAGCTGGTCGTCCCCCACGGGAACCGTGGTTGCCTTGAAGGCGGTGATGTCCGCCGCCTGGCTGATGGGGTAGGTGAAGAAGCCCACAGGGATGCTGGACTCGAAATTGCGCATCTGGATCTCGCTCTTCACGGTAGGGTTGCGCTGGAGCCTGGCCACTGTGACTAAGTCCATGTAGTAGAATGTCAGCTCGCACAGCTCCGAGATTTGGGACTGGATGAGCAAAGTGGACTTCTCCGGGTCAAGGCCGCAGGCGATATAGTCCAGCGCCACCTCGATGATGTTCTGGCGCACCTTCTCCGGGTTCTCGATATTGTCCGTGAGGGCCTGGGCGTCCGCGATCATGATGAAGGTCTTCTTGTACTCGCCGGAATTCTGCAGCTCCACCCGCCTGAGCAGGGATCCGATATAGTGGCCTATGTGCAGCCTGCCCGTGGGGCGGTCTCCTGTGAGGATGATTTTGTCGCATGCTTTGTTTTCCATGATAATTGTCTCCTTTATACGGGATGTCTGCGGCCCGGGGAATGGCCACGGTGGCCGATGTGACCGTTTCCGGACATCGTGACCTCTCCTGGCCGCTATGACCGTTCCTGGACATTGCACCCCTTCCTGGCAATGACAGAGGACTTGGCACCATCCCTGGCCAACACCCATTATAGCACTTTGATAATAGAATCGCTCTTTGACTATTATATCATGGATTTGCGGATAGGCAATCTTATTTTTGAACTTCTTTTCGCCTTTCTTTCCGTCTTTTTGGGCCTTCTTTCGGTCTTCTTACAGCCTTCCGGGGCCGTTCATGCCAGAAAGAGTTTTGCCAGAAAAAAGCTCACTATGAAACCGATTGCCGCGCTTCCAAGCGCGTACAGCACCGTTTGGTAGTGACGTTTTCCAAGCTCCTGCTGGGTCTCCATCTCGTCCAGCCGCCGTCCTTCCGTAAACGCGACGATTTCTTTGTAGGTATGGATATCATTGTCCTTTTTGACTTTCTCCACCTTCACCGCAAAATACATTGTGACCCCAGCCAGCGCTGCCCATGGAATGAGCGCGTACCAGCCCATCCACGCGGCAAGGGGCACCGCCGAGAGCACTGTCAATGCCAGGAGCGCCGCATAGATGTTTCCATAGCGGTTCAGCCTCCTGATTTCCGTTTCCTTGATTTCTTTTCTCATGCGTTCAACATCTCCTTTTATCAATTGGTCAAGGGATATGTCGAACAGTGTGCTTAACAGCAACAGGCTGTGGATATCCGGGTAATTCTTATTCGTTTCCCAGTTAGAGACAGTCTGCCTGCTGACGTACACCTTTTCGGCCAGCTGCTCCTGTGAGATTCCCATATTGCTGCGATACTTCCTGATCTGCGCTCCGACTTCCAATTTTCCTCTCTCCTTTCCTTTTATTTCCCTGATGCCTGCCGGTCTGCGGGCTGCGTCCGGAACATGCCCTTACATGCGTTCCCTGACCTGCGCCGCCTTGCAACGGCGACTTGTATCCCTGACCTGCGCCGCCTTGCAACGGTGACTTGTATCCCTGACCTGCCCCGAGTGTACCATCAGACAGGTGCAAGTTCCACCAAAAGCCTTTGACATTGGCCTGAAAACAGGCGTCAAAGGGGTTTGACATAGGAAACATCAATGGCAGATTCGGGGCATTTTATGGCCAGATGACAAATCTGTCAGTTCTGCCCTGCAGCAGATTAAGGACAGGAAGAAGATGCTCCGGGTATACCGTTCTCCTTCATCCTCAAAAGTCATATCCGTTATGACAATATCCGAATCGCTGTCGGATTCCGTATCGAGACTCATATATTCAATCTGCATCCCATGGAGACTGGACAGCTTCCCGTTCGCATATTCCTCATCAAAAGCCCCCCTTATAGCGGGCCTCAAAACCATCGTCTTCCCGTGTGATGTCACTTTCATCCCAGTCCACCGTCACGGTCTTGCCAGTGACCAACTCGACTTCGATATAATCTATCTCGAGATCTTCTATATCGGTATCGACACTCAAGTAAAGCTTCATACTATCATTTCCTTTCTGTCTATGGTGCTGCAGATCATGCTTAACGATTTTGTATAGCCTCCTATCAGATTCCTGTCCTCTTCTGTTGCAGTCTTCAAAAATTCCCGCACCTCTTTTTGCAGATCCAGCCATTCCTCATCATATTATTTCACGAAAGCTTAATTGTCCGCGTCATAAAGGCGCGAGTTATTCTTTGACATACAAAATTACCATATCCCCGTCCACAAACCCCACGCCTACGCCGGCATATGCCTTCAGAACATCGGCGTGCAGTCCGTTATTTAAGTACTGTTTTAATGCGGCGATTACGCCTTCCAGCACTTCATCCCATTCCGCGTCCTCTTCCCATGAGAGCGGGGTATCCCTTGTATCGAAATCCGTCCCTTCCTCGCATGCCCAGTCGGAATTGTCGGGATTTGCGTCAAAATCCCCGGTACCGACCAGCTCCATTGACCAACTGTTGCTGTCGTCTTCGTAGAGGTTGAAACAGAAGGCGACCGTTTCAGGTGGGATTTCCTGTTCTAAAATATCGTTTAGCCACTTTTCGATTTTATCATACATTTGTACTTCTCCTTTTTTATCCTATACTGACGGACTGTAATAAATCCGGATCTGTTATCAATTTGGACAGATCTCCATAGCGGTTGAAGCTTGCGTGACGCTCATACATATCATCGTCATCCTTTTCGTCTTTTCTATCTTTTTCGTCCTCTCCGTCTTTTTCGTTCTCAAACGAACTCAGGCACGCAAAAAAATCCGGGAATAAACCAATGCGATACCTTACCTGTTTCCACAATTCCTCGTCATTACAGGAAAAGGAGGCGGAATACCCTTGACATACATCTATCTCAAACGCATAATTCGCATGATAACAGATAAAATGTGCTCGATCGCTGAACCATGCTTTTTTCAGGCCATAAGCTTCCGCCATCCGATGGATAAAATCCATACGCTCCTCCACTGTATCCCCGCAATATGCACATGTCCTGCAATTTTCTATCCTGTTTTTCTCATGGTGCCTGCAGACAGGGCTACTCGTAAACTCACGATATGTAAGTCCCCTCATATACATATGAAACGCCTTTCGGAACAGATACTTTTCAAAGCTTTCGGCGACATAGACGCCTTCCAGGTTTGTGACCATTGGATTAAAAAGACCTTCTTCTAAATCAGGGGCCTCCCTGTCAGACAGCAGCTCTAAAACCGTGCCAATATCCACCTCAAGGTCGCAGCATCCCGTTTCCTGCAGACCGCCGTCATCCTGCCCCATTCTTTTTAGATAATAGAGATAGGCAGCCGGTATCGTATAGCGGTATTTCGCCAAAATATCCTGTAGCTGCTGAATCTGTTCTTCTGTTGCAGGTACGCAGCGCGTTGCCCATTCCGGGTCAAAATCGGATATGCTGCTGCATAACCGCTCCATCAGGGTATCCAGCGTTCCTTCCTGAAATTCTACCATTCCAAATCCTCCTATTAAGTTTGGCATCTGCCCCTCCAGTACCCGGACATGGGCAGAGGATTTCCGGCCGCGAAAGGAATGTATTCCTTATAACATAATCAGTTTTATTTCATGCCACCTCTTTGGAGGAGTTTCTGTCTTCGGCAAGAGACATACATAATACTGATCATTATCAAGCTGCATCAGTTATTTTCCAACAGTTCCTAACTCAACATCATGGGGGTTCAAAACACTCATTGCTTCTTCATATAATCTTTCCCATTCTTTATCCATCGTTTTACCCTCCTTATTCAAACTCCACTAAAACATCATCATCCGAATCAAATTCTCTTGAATCAAAACAGTTTCCAATACACCCATATTTGTCCCTCACATTAACCGTTCCATGACAGAATCCGGCGCTCCCTGATAAAACTCTATGCCCTGCCCCCTATGCTTGATTATACCACTGCCGGACTGTTCTGCAAAAGTGCCCTGCCCAAATCAGCACGTAAATCGGCAAAATCGGCATTTCAGACCGATATGGGCCTGATTTTCCTCTCTGCCCCTTTTTGCCCTCCGGCGGGAGGGAAGGTTCGAATCCTGGGTTGGAGTGTTATTTCCAGCATATCTTATTCTATCGGAAACATCAATAGCAGATTCGGGGCATTTTATTTGCAGGAAGAAATCCTGGAGGAAGAAATTTCAATGAAAATGCAATAGAAATGTGAGAGTGATCGTGGTATTATATCAACAATATAAAAGTTTTATATAAATTGGGATTTGTACACTTTTGACGAACACTATGTAATAAAGCAGACTTGTCAAGGAGAGAAACATATGGGAATAACAGGCACTTATATAGCTATTGAAAACTTTCTGTTGAGCCAAATTATCAATGGTGAAAAAAGCATTCTTGAGCTTGACCCTACACAATATCAATCCTTAAATATAGATAAATCATGGCAGGCAATACATTATCTCTTGTGTAAAGATATTGAAAACGGAAAGCCACCTATGGGCTACGTTGTTCCAATAAGGGACGATAACGAGTTAGATTGTGAATTAGATTTTGAAGCATTTTATATTACCGCACAACAAGTGAAAGAAGCAACCAATTTTCTAAACTCATTAGATGATAATGTTTTGGAAAACATATATGATTTTAAGTCAATGCAAGAAAATGCGGTATATCCACTTCACGGAAACAAAAATGAAATGGACACAGGATTTTTTTATGAGTACATATATTCATATCTAATAAAGTTGAGAGAATATTTTAATCAAACAGCAGAAAAAGGATATGCTATTATTTTATATTTCAGTTAAGTATGAGTGTATACCAGGGTACAAAGCCGCAAGGTAATGTGTCTGGAGATTTCAATGGTATATCATAAAATTATGGAGGGAGTATCCATGGGAATTTATCTGAATCCGGGCAACATGGGTTTTTGGCAATCAGTTCGCTCAGAAATTTATGTAGACAAAACAGGACTGATTTCATTTACAAATAGATGCATCAACACAGAGCAATGCTTTATGTGCGTCAGCAGGCCCCGGCGTTTCGGGAAATCCATGGCGCTTAAGATGCTTGCCGCCTATTACAGCCGCGGCTGTGACTCCAGGGAGCTGTTCGCGGGACTGAAGATAGGCAGCGATGATACCTTTGGGCAGCATTTGAACCAATATGACGTCATTTATCTGAATATGCAGCAGTTCCTGATTCGCGCCAAAAGGCAGGATGTAACGGAATATCTGGAGCTGGCTGTGATAGAGGAGCTGCGAAACGCATACGGCCAATTCATTCCGGCAAAGACATCCGTCCTGGCAGAAGCGCTTGAACGGATTTACGCAAATGCAGGCAGGCAGTTCGTCTTCCTGATTGATGAGTGGGACTGCGTCATGCGCGAACGGCAGGAATCCGAGGCGCTGCAGAAACAATACCTTGATTTCCTGCGCGATTTCCTGAAAGACCAGCCGTATGTGGCGCTGGCTTATATGACGGGCATCCTGCCTGTGAAGAAGTATGGGGCACATTCCGCATTGAACATGTTCCTGGAATACTCCATGACAGACCAGCGGATGTTGGAAGAATACACTGGCTTTACGGAAGAAGAGGTCAAGGAACTGTGCGCACGGTATGACATGGACTTTGAAGAGGCCAGTCATTGGTATGACGGGTACCAGTTCAGGAAATACAGGCATATCTACAATCCGAAATCCGTGGTGGAAGCCATGCTCAGCCGGATTTTCTCTAATTACTGGACTTCCACGGAGACTTACGATGCGCTGAAGATTTATATGGACATGGATTATGATGGCCTGCGGAGCGACATCGTGCAGATGCTGGGCGGAGGGCGCGTCAGGACTGATACGCGCAGCTTCCAGAACGACATGCGCAATTTCAGGACAAAGGACGACGTGCTCACGCTGCTGATTCATCTGGGATATCTCGGCTATGATGCCGAGGCAGAGGAAGCGTTCATCCCCAACAGGGAAATCATTCGGGAATTTGAGACCGCCATGAACGTCAGCGGCTGGGATGAGGTCATGCGCGTCCTGAAGGCATCGGAGCGGCTGTTGCAGGATACGCTGGAAGGGGATGCCGAAAGCGTGGCGGCTGGGCTTGACAGAGCCCATACGGAGGTCGCCTCCATCCTGACATACAATGACGAGAGCTCTTTGGGTGCGGCAATCAGCCTGGCCTATTACAGTGCAAAAAAGGATTACAAGCTGATACGGGAGTTTCCTTCGGGGAAGGGATTTGCGGACGTGGTGTTCCTGCCTCTGCGCCATACCGGCAGGCCTGCTCTGGTGGTAGAACTGAAATATGACAAATCTGTCAGTTCTGCTCTGCAGCAGATAAAGGACAGGCATTATACCCAGGCTCTGGAGGGGTATGCGGGGGAGATACTGCTGGTGGGAATCAATTATGACAAAGACAATGTGAACAAGCCCCACAGCTGTATAATCGAGAAGACCATAAAGCAATAGAAAACAACGCCAGCGCCCGGCAGGATTCCCGCCCTGTCGGGCGCTGCCGTTTTGCTCTGCTTTGTTGCCTGTTATGCTGTCGGCTCTCGTTCTGAAGTTCCCTCTGTAATAGCTGCCTGTCAATGCTGTCCTTGTCTGCTTTGTTCGTTGCCGTTGCCGCATTACGGGCAAGTTCCTTTATTTCCGTTATAAATTCAGCCTGTGTTTTTGTCTGTTTTGCGGCGGACGGAATGTAAGACCAGTTTGGCTGTCCTGTTGCTAAAGTTGCGCTTGTAACATTCTTTACGCCGTTTGCTACACTGTTTAACGATATACCCATAATAACCACCTGTCTGTAAAACTGTTTATACACTCACATCTAATGAACTGCCAGAAATATCCGGCTTTTTCAAAAAAGTGTTTCCCACGGATTCTGGTAGGGCTTGTTTTTCTTACGCTTTGGCATCAAACATACTTTGACCGCTGCTTTTCATCCATGCATCTTGTGTTATTCCATATCCCTTTTCCTGTATCGGCGCTGCTGTATCTCATCGGCTGGATAAACTTACCAGTAGGCGCAGCTGCTTAAAACTCCTACTATTTACTGACAACGCACAGCCTCAATATATCTGGCGGAAATTTTTTTTGGAAAATTTTTCCAGAAAAATCCTGTTTATGTCATTGCAATTTCCTCTGCCTTTGCGTATAATATAAATGAAAGACGCTTTACAGTGTGCGGCATGGAAACACTGTTTATTCAAAAACGTTTCACAATGTACGGCAGTGGAACATTGTTTACACAAACACGCTTCACAATGTGCGGCACAGAAACATTGTTTACCAGCCTCTGGTGTGAGCCGGAGGCTTTCTTTGACGAAACATCTACTGCTATGCGGAGGACTGTCATGGTTGAACGCGGATTATATTATGCAACGGCCGATTTTGCTCAAATGATAAAAAATTGTGGCGGCACATGGAACGACACCAAACACCGCCCAATCGTCTGCCTTATCCAATCCAGAGAACACGACGGCCTGTACTGGGCCATCCCACTGGGAAAGCTGAACCACCGTGATGATGCCGGACAGAAACGTCTCGATTTTTACCTGAACCTTCCTGAAAGAGATATCCGTTCTTGTTATTACCACATCGGGCGCACTTCTTCACAGTCCATTTTCTTTATCAGCGATGCTATACCTATTACTGATAAATACATAGACGGAATCCATGTCGGAGGTGACAACCAGCACTATATCATCAAAAACAAGAATCTAATCTCCGAACTGGAGCGGAAACTGTTCCGTATTCTGTCCGTTGAAAATGCAAAGAAAAACTGTTTTCGTCAGCATATCACCGATGTGAAATGTTTTCTCCTGAAAGAACTTAAATCCGATAAACAGTCCCCGGATAAGCAGCAAAACAACTAAAATACATCACTCCTTTTTGCCCTCCGGCGGGAAGGGAGGTTCAGATTCTGGAGCTTCCTCCCGAACACATCGTCCTTAGCGACCAGCTCCAGATCCCTGTCCATTCCGCCCAAAGCATGCAACGTGGCCGCATATGCTCCCATTGCCACCGTCGGCGAGCCCTTTTCCACCGCCCATAAGGTAGCCCGGCTGATGCCAGCCCTCTCCGCCACCAGTTCTGTGGCAAGATTGCGCCGCAGCCTTGCCAGTTTTATCTGTTCTCCCATCTTTTCCAGGATTTTCTGTGTATCCGGCATGACAACCACAGTAGTGGCAACAGACAATGAGTATTCCAATCTGGATTAAATCCTGATATGTAACATACACTGTAATCACCCATGTTATGGGTGTCCAATCCCTTTCTTTCGTCTGGAGGTCTACTTGGATGCGACAAGCCGGATTTATATTTTATTTATGGTCTCCAGCAAAGCTTTTATTTTTTATCAGCTGTTTTTCCACCTCCAGGAACCTCTCATTTCCGCGGACGAAATCATATTCTTGGCGCTCCAGCTCCTTCAGCCGGAGATTACAGGCGTTTCCCTTGTAATTCTGTACGTTACCTGCCGGATTTTTCCTTAAACGGTTCACCATCGGCGCGGTGTAGGCTCCATCCCTCTCCTGAGCCGCTATAATGGCATATTTTCCGGTGTTCTCCAAAGCTTCCAGGGTCTTCTCCGCATTTTCTGTGGCTGCATATTGGCGGGCAAGGTAAGAATAATACTCGGAAATATAGTTTCCGTAGAACCCCACATTATCATCCGGGAAAAGCAGCTTCATAAGTCCGATGCTGAATTCATAGATACAGACTTTCTCCTCCGCGGTATAATCTCCCTTTCCCGCCAGCCGATGCGCCGCCTTGCGGGCAGCTTCCGAAACCAGGGAAAGGATATACTGCTGCGTGATCTTCACCCCCTCTTCCCCACTCTGCGCAAAGGAAAACAACGCCTCTCTTGTGGAATGGAAGCTTCCTCCCTTGCCCGCATAATAAAGCGCCTTTTCCTCATCCCCCAGCCAGTCATGGATATAGCACAGCGTCTGTATAGCATCCTCCCTCGTCTGCGTCTCATTGGACTCCTGTAGAATCTGCTCTCCCAGGGAAACAATCCTGTCCGTAGTTTCCCTGGAGCTGAACCCCTCTGCGAGCACTTTCAAATAAATGGCAGACATCAGCTCCGACATCACCTCACATTCATTAGGGAACTCGCTGTACGCTTCTTCCCATAGCGCCAGGTTCTTTTCATTTTCACCGGCATTCTTGTACTTCGCGCTTTCTTCCTGGCATTGTTTTATCTTCTCCTGAATCCGGGATTTCCCCACATCCAGCAGCTCATCTACAGTTACGTCAAAGTAGATCGCTATCTTCGGAAGCATGGTGATGTCCGGAAACCCCTCTCCTCTCTCCCATTTTCCGACGGACTGGTGCGTGATGCCAAGGTAAGCCGCCAATGTCTCCTGGGTAATGTTTTTCTTCTGACGCAGCCTGCGCAGCGTGTCCTTCAAATTAATCTCCATATCAGAACCTCACTTTTCTAAAAGTAATAAGCACTTATCCTGTTTCTACTATACCAGATGCACCCAATCCGTTCAAGAACCGCAAAGTTGCCCTATGGGTTCTTTTTACAACTATTGGTTGCAATTCTTGACAGTACCCTTTTACCGTCCATCTCGAATCTGCCGCCACCTACGGCCAAAATATGGATTTCCCGCCAGGAATCAGATATAATCATCACAGAAAGCTTAGGAGGTGAGGACTTGAATGTTACAGTGAAAATCGACCCGGAGGTGAAAGATACGGAGGTTCTGATCACAGCGGAAAAAAGGAGCCGGTTCCTTTGCCGTCTTGTGGACGTCATAGAGGATTTTGATAAAAAACCTACTGCTTCGCTCACCGGCTATATCGGCGACAAGGCGTACCTGATTGATGTGGCGGACATACTGCGGATATATGCCGCGAACCAAAAGGTGTATGTCCAGACGGACAAAGCAGAATATCTGCTCCGCCACAGGCTGTACGAACTGGAGGAACTGCTTGACAGGCAGCGCTTTCTGCGGATATCCAACTCCGAAATCATCCATGTCAGGAAGATTCAGGATATCGACCTGAGCGTTACCGGGAGAATCTGTATCCGTTTCAGGGAGGATGTGTACACTTATGTGTCAAGAAGATATATTCCAAAAATCAAAAAATCATTGGGGATATGAGGTGATGTGAATGAAGAAAACAATCTTAAAATGCGGCGTAAACGGGATGCTTTGGGGAAGCTTTGCCTTTCTGCTCTTTTCCATCCTGCTATCCTTGCGCCTGAACACGGGCGAATTCTGTTTTGTGCTGCCTGCGCTGGCGGCTGATTACGGAAATGGAATGACTGCCGGGATTCTGCAGATTCTGGCCTTTCTCTGGCTGGGAGGGATGTGCGGGGTTGCGTATGCTATCGGGAACAGTACGAATCTGGCCTTGTGGAGACAGGCTGCGGGGTATCTGTGCGCTCTGACCGCCGGGCTTGGGCCGGTCTCATTTTTGGGGCGCTGGTATGAACATCTGTTCGTCGGAATATTCAGCTATCTGATTTTCCTTGGATCCATATCGGCGCTGCTGTATCTCATCGGCTGGATAAACTTACGGAATGATATTGTAAAAATAAGGAACGCCATCCAGGCGGACAAGGAGGGACTGCAATGAACAGACTATCATCTGACAGCAAAAAAATCGTTATCTGGCTGTGGGCAAATTATGGCATCTTTGCCGCCGCCTTTTTCATCCTGGGAACTCTGGGCAGCGGGAACCGCACCATACTTTGGGTCAACTTCATCCTCGATGTGGCTATCTGCGCCGTATCGTTGGTGCTCAACATCCTCCTGTTTCTGCCCAGGCACAAGGTCTCTTTCCTGGGCAAGATTACGCTCATGATGATTACTTTGTGCCTGGCAGCGTTCACATGGTTCGCTTTTTTGATGCCGGAGAACGGATTGCCGCCGGTACTGTTCTGCTGATAACCCTTCCCCGTCACAGCCAGACCGCCCAGTCCCCATAGTCGAAAGTGCCGCTCCCATGGTGCAGCTTCCCGGCTTCTTTCAGCTCCCGGAACCCGTCCCGCATCCGAAAGATGATTTCCGGCCGGATATCCAGAGAATGATGCGCCGGGAACACCTTCCGGGCAGGCAGAGCGGCTATCCTTTCCAGGGAGGCAAGGTACGCCTCCGGGTCTGTGGACGGGTAATAGGCGAACAGCGTGTCCTTGTAAACCAGATCCCCGGTAAAGAGATACCCCCGCTCCTTTTCCCAGAAACACATGTGCCCCGGCGAATGCCCCGGCGTGTGGCAGACTTCTATCCTCCGGCCGCCTATGTCGATTACATCCCCATCCCGCAGAACCCGCGTTGGCTTTCCCTGAAACAGCTCATAGCCGCTGACATCATAGCCTTCCGGCAAATCACACCGGTCAATGACCATGCCCCGAATCGTCTCCATGGAGAGCGGGAAGCCGCCGGACAGCCAGTCCAGCTCCTCCTCATGGGCGCAGAATTCCGGAAAATATTTATGCCCGCCGATGTGGTCCCAGTGGATATGGGTGGCCACAGCCGTGACCGGCCTGTCCGTCAGCTTTTCCACTTCCTCATGGATGTCGCAGATTCCCAGCCCTGTATCAATCAGCAGGCTGCCCTCGGATCCGTTCAGGAGATAGCAATGGGTCTCCTCCCAGTGGCGGTATTCGCTGATGCAATAGGTATCTTCGTCAATCGTATCAATCGTAAACCATTTCTTCATCTTTCTCCTCTTTTCTCCTACCTTTTCTTAATGGGAAAGAACATATAGCCCTGTCCATTCTCCGCCGGACAGTTGAAATCATGGACGGCCCCTGCCAGTTCCAGGCCCTGTTCGGCCATATAGTCCAGCACTTTCCGGAAAACATCGTCTTCCGAGGCTTTCACATACAGGTATTCGTAAGCCGGAATCGTCCACTTCACCCAGCCCGCCGGGGCTTCCGCGCCGTCCGCGGCCTCCACGCCCGCCAGATACAGGCCTTCCGTAAACCCATTCTCCCATGGCCGGAAAGAATGGGAAAAATCGGACATGGCGCCCCATATCCCCGCCAGATTGCCGTCCCCGTCCTTTTGGGCCAGGTGCTGCACCTCCTGGAAATGGCCGTTGGCATCCTCCCAGAGTCTCTGGATAAAGCCTTCCCCATCATTTGTAGAGCCTTCCTTTCCTATCACGGAAAAGGATTCCTTCACGCATCTTTTGATTTCCATCTAATCATCTCCTCTTCTTTCTTTTGCGCATCAAAAAAGCTTTTCTATTCCAAATAAAATATCGGCCCTTTGGCCGGAAAAGGAAGGCTCCTTCCCCGGGGCACCAGAAACGCGTGATCCCGTCCAAAAAGGTTCAGCCTGTCGCACT
>OFGX01001118.1_pt1 | contig 17156 bp, 12 predicted proteins | sample 1521831 | NCBI WGS metagenome assembly OFGX01 (sample SAMEA3504080, study PRJEB24116) | mouse gut metagenome | biome: mouse gut; feature: mouse-associated habitat; material: faeces | place: Denmark | collected 2011 | reverse complement strand
CCGGCATGGGCTTTCCCGTAGAGCCCTCCCAATATGATGATGTTCTTGGCGCTGATGATCGCGCTTCCCGGGTAGACGTCCCCCAGCATGATGATGCTGTTCTCCGTCTCCAGTATCGCCCCGTCCCGCAGGCTTCCGCGGAAGAACTGACCCTCCGGTTTTTTGGCCAGTTCCCGCTCTGTGCGCTCCAGCGCCTTCACGTAGTTCTGGTTCACCGTGTCGTCCTTCTCCACGATGCAGGCAATGTTGAGGCCGCTGTTGTCCCGGATGGCCTCCAGTATCCTGATTTCCTCCATGTCCGTCACGGTGCGGCCCTCTATGGAAAGGGCCATCGTGGCGCTGCCGAAAAAGTTCCGCGCATCGGCGAATTTGTAGCCGATTTCCTCCAGAACGCTCTCAAAAGGCAGTTCCGGATTCAGGTATAATGCTATCCCGTTGGGGAAGCTTTTGATGATGACTGCCTCTTTCATAGCCCGCCTTTCCTATCGTTCATTCGATATGCCGGCATCCGGCTCGTCCGCCGTACCGGTGATTAACTCATCCTCCTCCACCAGGCCGTAATAATACTTCAGGATGTCCCTGGTGGCCTGGGCCGCATGGTCCGAAGAATATCCGAAGGGGATTCTGGTGGCAATAGCGATTTCCGGCTGCTCATAGGGCGCGTAACAGACGAACAATGCATGGCTGGGCCTGGAATTGGTCTGCTCCGCGGTACCGGTCTTGCCGGCCACATTTACCGCCAGATTGCTGAAATAGCTCTTGCCCTCCACCACCTGGCGCATCCCTGTATGGATGGAATCCCAATATTCCGTGGGCATTTCGACGATATTGCGAAGGTCGGGGGTGAATTCCTCAGCCACGTTCCCCTCTGAATCAGTGATTCTGTCCAGCAGCGTCAGGTTATAGCAATAGCCGCCGTTGGCCACCGTGGCCACATATCTCGCCAGCGCGGCCAGCGTGAAGCTGTTGCTGCCCTGGCCGATGGAGGAACGCACAGGATCCTCCGTGGACACGTTCGGGGAAGCCTCCGATATCTCGATGCCCGACTTCTCCGTCAGTCCGAAGAGATCCGCATATTGATAAAGAGCATCCAACCCCTCCGTCTCATTGTACGTGCCGGACCTGGTGGAAAGCCGGTAGCCGATTTCGTAGAAATAATAGTCACAGGAATCCCGGAGGGCCGAAATCAATGTCTCATTTCCGTGTCCCCATCTTCTCCAGCATCGGGGCGGCGGGTCGATCTCCATAAAGGTTCCCTTACAGTTCGAGACGCTTCTCACGTCGATGACCCCTTCCATCAGGCCGGCCGAAGCCGCCAGCATCTTGAAGGTGGAACCCGGCGCTGCCGCGTACTGGGCGGCGTAATTATACTGAGGGTTGGACTTGTCCGCGTTCAGCTTCGCGTAATACTCCGCATCGATGGAATTGGCCATCTTGTTGTTGTCATATCCCGGATAGGACACGATGGCCAGCACGTCCCCGGTGTTCACGTCCGTGATGACGACGGAGGCATTGCAGGGATCCAGCGCCAGCTGGGCGGGGGTGATGTCCAAATGGTCTATCCTGTTCTTCATGAAACGGTATGCCGATATCTTTCCTTCGAAAATACTGTTTCTGTCATCCTCCGAAATCTCCACCATATTCTGCTCGCAGAGAATCTGGCACACCTGCCTGCCGCTTATCACGTCGTTCAGGAGCATATATTTGTAAAATCGTTTCTGGAATTCCGTATTATTGTCCATCATGACAATGATGTATTCCAAAATCTTGTCATATATCTCCGAAGAGTCGGAATATTTCGCGTCCAGATCCAGCTTGCTGACATCCACCCAGTTCTGGGAGATACAGTATCTCAGGTATTCGCTGAGGCTAATGACCTCCTCCGTGGCCCAGGCGATGTGAGTTTTGTCATCGGTGTCCACCGCCTCCGCCATGATGATGTCGTTTTTGCGCAGCAGGGTCACGATGTTGCTCTGGTAGACCTGATATTCCTTTGACAGGCTGTTGTACGGCGTCAGTCCTTCCGTCAGCTCGTAGATCAGCTTGTCATAGGAGCTTTGCTTGTAGGCCAGGTAAGCCTGGTACACTTCCTGTTCCGTCTCCCCCGCGCCGTCTCCGGCCATGGCCTTCACATCGATGACCGAGTTGTCGAACATGGCGAAATATACGTCATAGATGGGTATCTTGATGTCCGAGCTGTCGGCGTTCGCCGCAGGGATATATTCCTTCGCATCGATGATTTTGCTGGACACCAGGCCCGCCACCTTCTGTTCCAGGATATGATAGGCCGCCTCAGTCAGGTCCTTGTCGATGGTGAGATAGACATTCTGGCCCGCCTTGGCCTCCTTGCGCTCCTCGATGGAAATCACCTTGCCCATATTGTCCACGATGACCTTTTCGTAGCCCTTTTCCCCCTGGAGCGTGGTCTCCAGATAAGCCTCGATGCCGCTCTTTCCCACCACGTCATTGATATTGTAGACATCGCTTCCGTATCCCAGCTCCTCCATCTGGACATTGAGATCCGTCAGCTCGTCGGAGGAAATCTTACCGGTATAGCCCAGCACATGGGCGAAGTACTCACTGTCCACGTATCTGCGGACCGTGCCGGCCTCAATCGTCACGCCGGGCAGGGACTGGGAATTCTCCATGACCACGGCCACTGTCCTCTCATTGACATTGGTGGCCACTGTGGTCCCGATATATTTTCGGAAAGCGGTAAGGTTCATGGCATATCGGATTGTGACCATTTTCAGCCAGTCCTCTCTGCTGTACCCCTCCCCCGGCAGAAAAGCGCTTTTACTGTTGTCCGGCTCCTCGTATTCTCCGATGGCGAACCGGGAAGGACTGCTGAGGTACTCCATGATTTCATCCGCGGTGGCAGTGCGCTCATCATCCTTTAGCTCGCCTACCGTAGCCCTGCCGTATATGTCCGCCAGGAAGCGCAGCAACGCGGTGCCCTCCACGCTGTATTCAAATTCCCGATCCTCATTCAGGAATATCTTGAAATCCGTGATGCATCTGTCCCCGTTCTTCTCTATCATCTGAATCAGGCTGAATATCATCTCATTCAGCTTCGCGTTCTTGGAGCGCCCTGATTCGAACACATCCTCGATTTTCACGGAATAGGCCAGCTCGTTATAGGCCAGCAGATTGCCGTTCCTGTCATAGATATTGCCCCGGGTGCTTGCAATGTCGCGGGTCTTCTCTATCTCCAGGACGAATTCCCGCAGATACTCCTCCCCATGGACAATCTGCAAATCGAAACAGCGATAGATCAGTATCCCGGCCAGCAGACAGAACACCAGCGTGAACACGGTCAGCCTGCTGGTCACAATGCCGATTATTTTTTCTTTGAATTCATCAAACAAACTTCTGGGCCCTCTTTCCTTCATGCGCTTCCAGCTTTTCGTTTATTTTCAGGATAGCCGGGTATAAAAACAAAGTCACTACGATGGTATACAATGCCTCCGGTAGGATGATGTGCATGAAATAATATGAAAACGCAAACCTACTGCGAAGCATAAAAGTCAGAATATAGCATATGATTCCATAGGACAGATCGCTGACCACAATCAGCACCAGAGGCAGCTTGATATCCTCCGGATAGAAAATCTTGCTGAATTTGCCGTTCAGATAACCTATGTACATCAAGAGCAGCGCATAGAACCCCAGGAAACCGCCGAAGAAGATGTCATTCAGCAGCCCGCAGAAAAAGCCGATCAGCAGCCCCTCCTTCTCCCCGCGCATGAACCCGAAAGAAGACGTCAGTATAATCATGAGGTTCGGTATGATGCCTGCGAAAGACAGGGCGCTGAACACACTGCTCTGCAGTACGAAACATACGATGATGAATATGGTCACAATGATTTTCCTAAGCATCTGCACTCCCCCTGCGGCCTTGCGTCATTCCGTCACGGTCTGCTTCCTGTCCGTGATGATCAGGACTTCCCCCAGGTGCTCGAAATCCACCGCGGGGACGATCTCGCCCGACTTGGTCAGGTTATTGGAGTCCTTGTTGATAGAGCTGATGTAGCCGATCAGGATATTGGGCAGATACTTGTCGCTGATATTGGAGGTAACAACCTTATCACCTTCCCGCACCCTGTCCTGGCCGTCCACCAGCTCGCTGAACGTGATGCAGCCGTTGGCCATCAGCTTCAGGTCGCCGCTCACGGTCATATTGTCCTCTGTGGAAAGGGTCATGCCGCTTACATGGTTATTGTCGGATATGATGGAAGTGACTCTGGCCCAGTTTGGCCCCACGGAGGTGATGCGCCCCACCAGGCCTCCACCCGCGATGACGTTCATGTCCACCGCCAGGCCGTCTTCCTCTCCCTTATCTATCAGAAAAGCCGAGTACCAGTTCCCGGCATCCCGGCCCAGGATTCTGGCCCCCACTTTGTTGTATTCAGAATACTGCTCGTCCAGGTCGAAAAGCTCCCGCAGCTTGTTCAGCTCATATTTGTCCTGCTGCAGCAGGGTGTTCTCCTCGATCAGCGCCGCCACTTCCTCTTTCAGCTGCGTGTTCTCCTCCAGAAGCGACCGGATCTGCACCAGTTCCTCGGAACGATTGTAGAGCCAGCTTCCCACTTTTTCGATGCCCTGCTGGAAGGGGACGATCACGTATCCCACCAGCGCGTTGAACGGTCTGTTGAACACATCGGTGCCGAAAGTGACCAGCATCATGACGGTACAAAGAATCGTTAAAATAAAAAGGAGATATTTACTCGGCAAGGTAAACCGCTCTCCTTTTCTTTTTATGATTGGGCTCATTTGCTCATCCCTTCAATCGCATAGGCTACGGACTTGTAATTATCGTCCTTGATAATCTTGGAGAGTCCAAGTACCACGCTGGTGATGGGATTCTCTGACACGTTCACCCTCAGGCCTGTCCCCGCTGCCAGACGGTCCGCCAGATGGCTGATCTGGGAGGCCCCTCCGGTAAGGTAGATGCCATGGCGGTAGATGTCCGCGGCCAGCTCCGGCGGCGTCCGCTCCAGAATCACCTTCACGTTGTCGATGATGGATGCAAAGTGCTCCTCCAGACACTCCACCACCAGCTTCGTGGGAATCTCCCGCTCGATGGGAAGCCCCGTGACGATGTCCCTGCCGTAGACGATGGCGCCCTTCCCCTCCTGCTCCAGCTCCTTTAAGGAAATCTTCACAGACTCGGAGGTGCGCCCGCCGATGATCAGGCTGAACTCCTTGCGCACCGCGGCCCGGATGGCTTCATCGAACTTCAGGCCGCCGGTCTTGATCAACCGGCTGAGCACAATGCCGCCCAGGGAAAGGATGGAGACTTCCGTGGTCTCATAGCCCACGTTCACCACCAGCACGCCCTGGGAGTTCTTTACATCGATGTCCAGCCCCAGGCCGTCTGCCACGGCCTTTTCCACTACCATGATCTTCTTCGCTTTCACATTGGCATATTTGATCAGATCGTAAAACGCCCTCTTCTCCACATCCGTCACATCCGTGGGCACTGCGATATAGAAATCCGCCGGCTTGCTGGTGCCTTTCTGCAGGCCGCTGACGAAATAGCGAACAAGAGTCTCCATGTTTTTGATATCCGCAATCACGCCATTGGACAGCGGGTAGGAAATGTGGATATTGCTGGGGGCCTTCTCATACATCTCGAAGGCGGAATTCCCGTAAGCAAACAGAACATTTTTGTTCTCTATGGCAATCATGTTCTTCTCTACCAGAACACTATCGTCGCTCCTGCTGTAGATTTTGATGTTGTTGGTACCTAAGTCGATACCGAATGCGTTGTTTGCCAAAATGACAACCCCTTTCTCATCGTATACTCAAGACCGCCGGAAGTTACCAATCCGTTCGGGACGAGCCTATATGGCTGACGGTCTTTTGTTAAAGTTTACTGCAAGTAACCATTGTGGTAGCCTCACGCCGGATTGCGCTGGAACCACGCCTGTTCCCGGAAGCTGACATAGCAGTTATCGCCGATGACCACATGGTCCAAAAGCAGTATGCCCATCCGCTCTCCGGTCTCTTTCACATTGTAGGTCAATTCTTTGTCAGCCTTGCTGGGCGTGGGATCTCCGCTTGGATGATTATGCACCAGGAGGATGTTCACCGCCTTGTGCTCCAGCGCCGTCAGGAAGATTTCCCTGGGGGAGATCAGCGACATATTGACACTGCCCTCCGACAGCTTCCTCTCACAGATCATCTGCCCCTTGGCGTCAAGGCATACCACCACCACGCACTCCGTGTCCCGATGGCGCAGCTGCTCCATGAAATAAGCCGCCACCTGGGAGGAACTGGTGAAGTTCATGCCCTCCCTGGCCCTTGCCATGCTCATGCGCATGGAGAGCTCTGTGAGACATTTCAGCCGCACGGCCTTCACCTCTCCTATCCCCCGGATGCGCTGGAGCTCGTCCAAAGTCACGTCATACAGGCCCAGGAGCCCTTCCCTGGGGTATCTGGCCAGGCTCATGACCTCCTCCGCCACCTGCATCACATTGTTGTCTTTGGTGCCGGTGCGGAGGATGATGGCCAACAGCTCTATCTCCGTCAGGTTCTCCGGCCCGAACCGCAGGAACTTCTCGTAGGGAAGCTCCGATGCGGCTTTTGTCATGTTCGTCTTTTCTTTCTTTTCCTTTTTTTCTGTCTTCTCTTTCTTTTTGCAGTCCATGCGTCTCCTTTTCCTTCTCCGACGCATCAAAACGGCCATTCCTGCTTTCTGCCGCCCGGGACTATCTGATAAACCGATATACTGCCAACGCGATTACGACGCCTATGACACTGGCTATGGTAATCTGAATGGTCAGTCCGAAGGTCAGGACGATGAAACCTAAATCCAGCACCACTGGCGAGCTCAATCCGAAGGACTGTCCATAGTTCAAAAAGGTGCCTTCAAAATATGTGCCGATGAACCTGCCGATGACGAATCCCACCAATACCAGTATCAGCAGTACCCAGTTTATTCTCTTCAAACCGATACCTCTCTTCTCATGAATACCTTCTTTTCATTTGAATGATTGTATTCCCCAGAAGCTGTCGCAAAATATTTCATGACAACTCCTCAGTCACGCGCATGCTTCCCCCGTGGCCGGCCTGTCCACAAGACTCCTGCCCTTGGTAATCCTCATGGACTCTCGCTTTTATATAGTACCACAAAATACCAGGACTGTACACAAAAATCATAGATTTTATTTTGAGTTTTTTCTACACAAAGCTACAGCTTTAAGCTGTTTTTATCCAGCAATCCCCTGTTTACGAGGGATTGAAGGGATTTTAAAATGCCGAATTTCGCATGCTGCCAGGTCAGGCCGCCCTGAAAATACACAGCATATGGCGGCTTGATGGGCGCATCCGCGGAGAGCTCTATGGAAGATCCGGAGACGAACGCCCCTGCCGCCATGATGACCTGGGAATCATATCCCGGCATATCCCACCCTTCCGGTGTCACATGGCTGTCCACCGGCGCTGCCGCCTGGATGCCCTGACAGAATGCGATGACAGCTTCCGGTGTGCCGAAAGTCACTGCCTGGATGATGTCATGCCTGCTCTCGCTGCCGTCCGGTACCACGGCATAGCCTAAGCCTTCATACAGGTTCGCCGCGAAAATCGCGCCTTTTAAGGCGGATGCCGTCACTGTAGGAGCCAGGAACAGTCCCTGATAGAAGTCTTTCAGGATTCCCAGTGAGGCTCCTACCTCCTTGCCCAGCCCGGGAGAGGTGAGCCGGTAAGCCGCGTTCTCCACGCACGCTTTCCTACCGGCGATGTATCCCCCGATAGGCGCAAGGCCGCCCCCGGGATTCTTGATGAGGGAGCCTACCACCATGTCTGCCCCCACGTCGCCGGGCTCTGCTGTCTCCACGAATTCCCCGTAGCAGTTGTCCACCATGCAGATCAGGTCAGGCTTGATGCCCTTGACGAAAGCAATCAGCTCCCCGATCTGCCCCACCGAAAAGGTAGGGCGGGTCTGATAGCCTTTGGAACGCTGAATGGTGACCAGGCGGGTGCGCTCGCCTATGGCCGCGCGGATGGCATCATAATCAAAGCTGCCGTCCGCAAGCAGATCCACCTGTCTGTAGCTGATTCCGTATTCTGCCAGGGAGCCTTTGGAGGGGCGGATGCCGATGACTTCCTCTAATGTATCATAGGGCTTCCCCACCGGGGAGAGCAGCTCGTCCCCAGGGCGCAGGTTGCTCATCAGCGCCAGAGCCAGGGCGTGGGTGCCGCAGGTGATCTGGGGGCGAACCAGGGCATCTTCCGTGCGGAAGATTTTCGCGTAGACCGCTTCCAGGGTGTCCCTGCCTAAATCGTTGTAGCCGTAGCCGGTGGTGCCCAGGAGACAGGCTTCGCTGACCTGGCATTCCTGCATGGCGTTTATGACTTTCAGTTGATTGTATTCCGCGATTTCGTCTATCTGCCGGAACCGCCCTGCCAGCGTTTTCAGGACGGCTTCTCCGTATGCGTATATTTCACTGTCGATGCCCATATGGGCGTACAAGTTCTGTATTTCTTCCATATTATAGACGCTGCATTCAGCAGCCCTCCTTATGCATGTCATATCCTCTCAGAGTCTCCGAACCGTTTACTTGCGGCGTTCCAGAAATCATTTTAGCCGATAGAAGAAACTTCTCTATTTCCAGCTCGGCCAGCATCTGTTCCACCGTCTTATCCGTATTGTCATATAAATGCCCCTGGTTCTCCGCCATGTGGTCAAGCTTGTCTTTCAGGAACAATGCGCGCTCGGTCAGCTCCACATCTCCCCGCAGGGCGATTCGCTGGCGGATGGTCTCATTCTCCGCTGTCAGGACGATATAGTACAGCTGCGCGTGATGCGTTACCGTCAGCTGCTGCAGCTGCGCAAGCTCGTCCTCCACCACATAATCCACAGCCACGTCCAATCCCCAGGCCAGCGCACGGCCTGCCGTATCCAGAATGCACTCCCAGTTGAACTTCAGGATTTCCGGCCATTCACAGAAATCGGCAGCCTGGTCGTCCTCAAAAAAGGCTCCTTTGCGGTCTGGCTCCACGAAGCCTGCATGGAAATCATCTCCGTGGATGACATAGACCTGTCTCCGCTTTCCCTCATTTACAAGTTTCCTGGCCCAGGCATTGGTCAGAGTGGTCTTTCCACAGCCGCAGGGGCCGGAAAACACGTAGAGGGACGGCGCGCGAGGCTTGCGGTCCTGTCCGGCAGGCAGAATTCCCCTTGCCTGCAGTTCTTTCAGCATAAATTCCATGATTTTGTCTTCATCGTAGGAAAGCTCGTTTTTGTTTATCCATATAACGTCTTTTTCTCTACGGAACCATGTGAGCTGCCTTTTGGCAAAATGCCGGGTATCCCGTTTGATGGTCTCAGCGGCCTCTTCCAGCGTGGTTTCGCCCTCCAGATAGGCCAGGATTTCCTTGTAGCCAAGCCCCTGCATGGAAATCATGCCCCTGTGGCATCCCATCTCCCGAAGCCGCTCTACTTCTTTCACCAGCCCCTGGCGCAGCATTTCGTCTACACGAAGGTCTATCCTTTCATAGATGCGTTCCCGCAGGTCGTTCAGCACGAAGTAGCAGGCATTGTAGGCGGGTTCTTTTTCACGTTCCCTTTCATTATGGCGCGAGATGGGCTCTCCCGTCAAATGAAAAAATTCTAAAGCCCGGATGACGCGCTTTTGGTTGTTGGGATGGATGGCTTCCGCGGAAGCGGGATCTGCCTCCTGGAGCATGGCATGGAGGTATTCCGGGCCTTTTTCGGCAGCCAGCGCCTCCAGCCGGGCGCGGTATGCTCCGCTTTCCGCCGGGCCGCTCCCGGGAACATCCGATTCACTGGCTTTGGGAGAAGGATTCCTTTCCGCCGAAAGGGCGGACTCTTCACCGGAGCCGAAATCGATATCCCGCAGCAGAGCCTGGACATAGAAGCCCGTCCCGCCGGTCACTATGGGGATGTGGCCCCGCGCATAGATGCCGGACAGGCACTGCTGGCATTTCTCCTTGAACAGGGCAACGCTGAATTCTTCCCAGGGATCCAGGATGTCTATCATATGATGGGGGACACCCTGCATCTCGGCGGCTGTGATTTTGGCGGAGCCAATGTCCATATGCCGGTAGACCTGCATGGAATCCGCCGAGACGATTTCCCCGCCCACGGCCTTGGCAAGGGCGATGGAAAGCTTCGTCTTCCCTACCGCTGTGGGGCCGGAAAGAATGATTAGTGGCGGTTTTTTGTTATTTTGTCTTTTTATAGACGTTTTTTCATCAAAATTCATTTTGTCCTGGTTCATAGAGCCCTCGGTGTGAAACTTAATAAACTCCCTTTTCGGAAAAGTGTTCCTACTGCATAAAATTGAAGTATAATGTATATTCCTGCATATGATTACCGATTTTGCACAATTTGTCGCTGTTGAAATATGATTATACTGTACTTTTAGAAAATTTTATAAATTCATATGGCAATCCTATATCTTCAGAATATTTACAGATTTCTATCCTTTCGTCATCACTCATTTCGTCATAGAAAGGGCGATCTGATACTTTCCAGTATGTTTTAACTTCGTCTATTTTCAACACATCACCCCATGGGGCAGTATATAATTCCCCGACTTTATATTTCCCGATTTCTTTATATACCCTCGTGGTATAGCAATACCCTAGTTTATTTAAATAATTTTGAATTGACTCATATTCATGTTCAGGGAATGATATTTCTTCAATCATACAATAAACCTCCTGACGTAGTCTAACAATTTTTCGTCAATCTGCGCAATGGGTTTGTTGCCCTTTATTTTACTATAAAATGCAAGATTGCCTATTTCTTCTCTGTCTTTTATTTGCCTGGACAATTCTTTCAGGCTGCAATCCGGCAATGAAATTCCATATAGGCCGCCATATTCGATTCGCTGCCTTTCAGAAAAGTAATCCGGCATCAATAAAAATTTCATTGCGCCGAGATAGCGGATATCCCCTGCAGCAATGCCTAATTCCTCATTGCATTCCCTGACAATGCAGGCCCGCGGGGACTCGCCCTCTTCGATGCAGCCGCCGAAAATCTCATATCTGTTGCGCCACTTGTTCCATCCGAATAAAAAGTCATCTCCGATTTTGACGATTGCAAGGCAATGCGTCAGTAAAGGATTCTGTGAAATTGTGCTTTCATCCATTTTTTCTATTGAAATAAGGACATTGCCGTCACAATCTCGGCAGATAAAAGATTCATATTCTGTATCCATGCTTTCCCCCATATATCCAGTTTCGCTAATATGAATATTTAATTCACTATCCGCTTGAATTTCCGCTCCATCTCGGTCTTCGACATGGTGACGATGGTAGGCCTGCCGTGGGGGCAGTTGTAGGGATTGTCCAAAGTCAAAAGCTCATCAATCAGCGCCTCCGCTTCCGGGACGCTTAATTTATTGTTCCCCTTGACTGCGGCTTTGCAGGACATGGAGGCGATTTTCTCCTCAATGACGCGGATGCTGCCGAAACCGGTTCCGTCCAAAAGGCTGTCCAGCACCTCCAGGAACATCTCCCGCTCGTCGCAGCCGTAGAGATCCACAGGAACGCTGCGCAGGGCGTACTCGCTGCCGCCAAAGGCCTCTATCTCGAAGCCAAGCGCCGCGAAGGTGTCCAGATGGGTTTTCAGCACAGACTCCTCCTGTCCGGAAAGGCTTACGATCACAGGCGGCATCAAGCCCTGGGACAGCACGTTCTTCTCACGATAACGCTTTATCAGCCGCTCATAGTTCACCTTCTCGTGGGCGGCGTGCTGGTCAATCATCATCAGCTTGTCTTCGAATTCCATGAGCCAGTAGGTGTCGAAGACCTGACCGATGATGCGGAAGCGGCTGCGGTTTTCCATGGCGAGGATTTTTTCCTCGAAAAGGTTCATCTGCTCGCCGGTGTAGGACTGCTCGGGTATGACGCTTTGTGGCGAGGATGCCTTTCCATATTCTGCATATTCGGCGTTTTCCGGCAGATTTATGCTTTCCGGCAGCTTTATATTTTCCGACAGGTTTATGCTTTCCGGCAGCTTTCCCGAACCGGTATCGCCTTTGTCCTCCGGCAGTTCTGATGTCTCCGTAAAAAAGGGCTCTTCCTCTATCGGCTCTTCGGATGCCCTTTCGGAAATCCTATGCTCTGCTTCGGCTATTGACCCTTGTGACAAGGCTGTTCCTGTTTCAGTCCACGTTCCTGATACACCTTGCTCTGCTTCGGTCACTGAAGCATTGTCCCCCTGCTCCATCGGGCCTACACAAGCAGCCGCTCCATCTTCCGGCAAGCGAAACGTCCCAGGGTCTCTTGCTTCCGACAAGCCCGAAGACATAGCACCTACCTTTCCTGACAAGTCTGATGGCACAGCTTCTCCGCTTCCCGGCAAGTCCGCAGGCAAAGCAACTCCCCTTTCTGGCACCCATGCAGGCACAGTGGCTCCGCTTTCCGGCACCCCCGCAGGCACAGTGGCTCCGCTTTCCGGCACCCCCGCAGGCACAGCATCACCCTTTCCTGACAGTTCCGCAAGGGCGGCTTCCTGGTTTTTCGTCATATTCAAAGGCGCAGCGCTATGGCCTTTCACTCTCTCCCACACAGGATTTTGGGTGAACTCCTTGCCCTTTGTCTGGGAATCGTTATATCTGGCCTCCTCCATCACCTGATAGGCCTGGCTGCGCTTGTGTTCAAAGGGCTCCGGCGTGGACTTCTTCTCCAGCTCTTTCTTTTCTTCCTTTCGGGCTTCCCGAAGCTCACGCTCCGTGGACAGCAGGGCTTCCGGAATCATCTCCCGGCTCTGCAGCGCACCCCGCACGGACTCTGCCAGAAAGTTGCTGAAGCTGATGGCATCGGAGAACCGCACGTCCATTTTCGTGGGATGCACGTTCACGTCCACTTGCCCGGCATCCATCGTGATATGCAGCACACAGAAAGGGAACTTGTGCTGCATCAGATATTCCTTATACCCTTCCTCGATGGCCCGTGCCACCACATTGCTGCGGATGAACCTGCCGTTGATGAAATAAATCTCGAAATTCCGGTTAGAGCGCACCTGCACAGGTTTGCCCAGATACCCCTCTATGCGCGCGCCGTCCCGCTGGGCCTGTATGGGCACCAAAGCCCCCGCAGCGTCCCTCCCATAAATGCGATAGATAACTTCCTTCAAATCTCCGTTCCCTGATGTATGGAATTTCGTCTGTCCTCCCAGCACCAGCTTAAAAGACATATCCGGCCTGGACAAAGCCAGATGCTCCATCAAATCCGCGATATAGCCGCCCTCCGTGGCAGGCTGCTTCAGGAATTTCCGCCGGACAGGCGTATTGAAAAAGAGATTGCGCACCAGAAAAGTAGTCCCCTCCGGTGCGCCCACCTCCTCAAACCCTACCTCTTTCGCCCCTTCCAGCAAAATACGGGTCCCCGTAATGCTCCCCGCAGGTGTCGTGATGACCTCCACCTTAGCCACCGCCGCAATGCTGGACAGGGCCTCCCCCCGGAACCCCAGGCTGGAAATCCGCACCAGATCCGACGCGTCCTCAATCTTGCTGGTGGCATGCCGCAGGAAAGCCGTGCGCAGCTGGCTCCCCTCCATGCCGCAGCCGTTGTCCGTCACCCGGATGAACTCGATTCCGCCGTCCTTTGCCTCCACCGTGACAGCGCTGGCCCCCGCGTCGATGGCATTCTCCACCAGCTCCTTCACCACGCTGCTGGGCCGCTCCACCACTTCCCCGGCAGCTATTTTATCGATTGTCTCTGAATCAAGAATGTGTATCTGTGACATATTTTCACCTTATCGCCTTCGGCATCTTATTGTCAGGAACTGGCGGAAAATAACTGATGCAAGTGATAGCAATTGTCAGTATTCTACCAACACCACGCGCCCACGCCCCGGGAAATAAATCTGCAGCCCCATCTTCCAAAGTTCGAAGTAAGGACGGAAAGGATTTTCCTGCTTCGTATCATACATAGACCACTGGAGATAGTGTGACAGCAGATAATCGCAGCTGATATGGTACAGCGCCTCGGACATCAGTGCAATATCCCCGCAGCCCTCTCTGTGCTGCATATAACAGCACCAATCCCGCAAATCTTCCTCTATCTCTGTTGCTTCATTTTCTTCTGTGGCCCAGTTCTGATTGGCTTCTGTTATAAAGTCTTTTCCCGCTTGTCCGGAGAGAATTTCTATTTCGGCATTCTCATCCAGTGGGGCATCTTCCTCAAACTCTTCCACAAAAACACGATTTATATTTTTGATATAGGCTCGTGCGGCATTCTCCGCAGCCTGCCTGTTATCTGTTGAAAATCGGGCAAAGAAATATGCGGCATAAGCCGTCTGTCCATCCGGTAGCTGAACTTCCGCGGTATCTTTGCTTATTTCATCAATTTCCAAAAGTCCCTGCAGCATTTCCAGTCCAGGTTGTCCATATAGGGAAAGGATAGGGCGCAGGCGCTCAAGATTACCGCCACGCAAAGCCTGAAAAAGAAAAGGCGGAACAGCTTCCTTCTCCAAATCATATTCATGTTCTTCAAAAATTTCCATTAGCAAGGGGTCTTGTTGAATGATTTCTGTCCAACCATCGGGAAGATATTTTCTGCATTCCTCTATTGTCATATAAAAATTCTCCTTCACTTATTCCGATTTATGCTCTGTTTCTCCCATTATCCCGCAATTCCGAGCGCCTTTCGCAAGTGCGTCCTGCTCACTTTTGAAGCAATACCCTGCATTTTTATGTATCCCTTCTGGCTTCCTGCTGAAACCATTCCAAAATCTGGTCAACGAAAAGCATCAGTTATTTTCTGACAATTCCTAAAGAGGATGCTCCAGGGATGACCAGATGAGTCAATCAAGACCAGTTCAATCAATCCCTTACCCGCGCCACCGGTTCTTCAGTTTATTCTGCAGCCGGTAAAGCACATTCAGGGCGTCGATGGGTGCCAAAGCGTTCACCTCGATTTCCATCAGCTCCTTCAGCACGTCCTCGTCCTTCACCGTGTCGAACAGGGACATCTGGGACAGCTCCACTTCGTCCAGCTTGGGCTGCTTCTTCGTCTTTGTCTCCTTTACGTCCACGGTGATGTTCTGAATCTTCTCTATGACATCGTTGTCCGTCAGCTGCTCCGCAATCTCCTTGGCCCGGTCAATCACCATGTCCGGCACCCCGGCCAGCTTGGCCACCTGGATGCCGTAGCTGCGGTCCGCGCCGCCCTTGATGATCTTCCGCAGAAAGACGATGTCGTCTCCCCTCTCTTTCACCGCAATGCAGTAATTGTTCACATTGCTCATCTTGCCCTCCAGCTCCGTGAGCTCATGGTAATGGGTGGCGAACAGCGTCTTGGCCCCCAGGAGCTTGCGGTTGCTGATGTGCTCGATGACGGCCCAGGCAATGCTCAGCCCGTCAAAGGTGGAGGTGCCCCTGCCGATTTCGTCCAGAATCAGCAGGCTGTCCGATGTAGCGTTCCGCAGAATATTGGCCACCTCGTTCATCTCCACCATGAACGTGGACTGGCCGCTGGCCAAATCATCGGAGGCCCCCACTCTGGTGAAGATACGGTCCACGATGCCAATGTTGGCGCTCCCCGCGGGCACGAAGCACCCCACCTGGGCCATCAGCACGATCAGCGCGGTCTGGCGCATGTAAGTGGACTTTCCCGCCATGTTGGGGCCGGTGATGATGCTGATGCAGTGCTTGTTGTTGTCCAGGAATGTGTCATTGGCGATGAACATGTCGTTGTCGATCATCTGTTCCACCACAGGGTGCCGCCCGTCCTTGATGTCGATGAGGCCCTTTTCATTCAGCTTCGGGCGCACATAGCGGTTCCGCTCCGACACCAGCGACAGGGAGGCGTACACGTCCAGCTTCGCCACCGCTTTCGCAGTGGTCTGTATCCTGTCCAACTCCATGGCGATAGAGTCCCGAATCTTGCAGAACAGTTCGTACTCCAAAGTGGTCAGCTTGTCCTCGGCGTTTAAGATAGTGTCCTCTAACTCCTTCAGCTTCGGCGTGGTGTACCGCTCCGCGTTGGCCAGGGTCTGCTTGCGGATATAGTCCTCCGGCACCAGGTTCTTGTAGGAATTGGTCACCTCGAAATAGTAGCCGAAGACCTTGTTGTATTTGATCCGCAGATTCTTGATGCCGGTCTTTTCCCGTTCTTCCTCTTCTAACTTGGCCAGCCACCCTTTGCCCTCGGACTTGGCCCGACGCAGGGTGTCCACCTCCTCGCTGTAGCCGTCCCGGATGATATTACCCTCCTTCATGGCCAGGGGCGGGTCCTCCGCGATGGCCGACTTTACCAGGGTGCACAAGTCCTCCAGGGTATCCAGCCGATTCCGGATCTCACAGAGCAGCTCGGAGTGCATCTCCTCCAATATGTACCGGACATGGGGCAGCATTTCCAGGGAACCGGAAAATGCAGTCAGGTCCCGGGGATTGGCGGTGCCGTAGGTGATCTTCGTGATCAGCCGTTCCAGGTCGTAGACCGGGGAGAGGTATTCCCGGATCTCCTCCCGGCAGATGGCCTGTTCTTTTAATTCCGCCACCGCGTCCAGCCGCCGCTCGATCTCCCCCCGCTCGATTAAGGGCTGCTCCGCGTACTTCCGGAGGGTTCTGGCCCCCATGGCGGTGCGGGTCTTGTCCAGTACCCAGAGGAGCGACCCGCGCTTTTGCTTCTCCCGCAGCGTTTCGCACAATTCCAGGTTCCGCCTTGTGGAGCTGTCCAGCATCATATATTTTCCCGTGGTGTAGGGCGTAATGCGGGTCATGTGGGTCAGATTGTTCTTCTGTGTCTCCAGAAGGTAGCCAAGCAATGCCCCCGCGCTGATGACGCCCGAGTCCAGATCTCCCAGACCCAGCCCGTCCAGTGTCTTCACCTGAAAATGCTCCAGAAGGTTTTTTCTGCACATCCCATCGTCAAAATACCAGGCATCCAGCGCATACAGCGCGATCTTAAGCCGTTCCTTGAGGTCTTCCAGATCCATCCCGCTCATATAAAAAGACTCGTTGCAGATGATCTCGGAAGGTGTGAATTTGAAAATCTCGTCTTTGAGTTTCCCTCCGTCAGGCAGCTCTGTCACGAAGTAATCTCCTGTGGATACGTCCGCTACTGAGACTCCGTACCTGTCCGCCAGGTATACGATACACATGATATAATTATTTTTGGATTCATCCATCATCTGGCTGTCCAGGATCGTGCCCGGCGTGACCACCCGGACC
>OFGX01001116.1_pt1 | contig 17168 bp, 15 predicted proteins | sample 1521831 | NCBI WGS metagenome assembly OFGX01 (sample SAMEA3504080, study PRJEB24116) | mouse gut metagenome | biome: mouse gut; feature: mouse-associated habitat; material: faeces | place: Denmark | collected 2011 | reverse complement strand
CTGTATTGGCCTGTGGCCGTGCAGCGCAGTGCACGGCCCAGGAGTGAACAGTAACCGAACTGTTACTTTTTTTGAAATATTCGGAGGAAGGGCTTGTTTTTTTAGAAAAAATTGGTTAAAATAGAAACAGATCGGGTGATAAGCCCCAATTATAAATTATAATATTCTAGGAGGAATAAAGACATGGCAGTAAGAGTAGCAATTAATGGTTTTGGCCGTATCGGCCGTCTGGCTTTCCGTCAGATGTTTGGAGCAGAAGGTTATGAAGTAGTGGCAATCAACGATTTAACAAGCCCGAAGATGTTGGCTCACTTGTTAAAATACGATTCTTCCCAGGGCAAATACGAACTGGCTGACAAGGTAACCGCAGGGGAAGATTCCATCACCGTTGACGGCAAAGAAATCAAAATCTACGCATTCCCGGATGCCAACAACTGCCCATGGGGCGACTTAAAGGTTGACGTTGTATTAGAGTGCTCCGGCTTCTACACAAGCAAAGAAAAGGCTCAGGCCCATATCAATGCCGGCGCCCGCAAAGTCGTTATTTCCGCTCCGGCTGGAAACGATCTTCCGACTATCGTATTCAACACCAACCATGAGACGCTGAAAGCAGAAGATACCATCATTTCCGCAGCTTCCTGCACCACAAACTGCTTGGCTCCTATGGCTGACGCATTGAACAAATATGCACCGATCCAGTCCGGTATCATGGTGACCATCCACGCTTACACAGGCGATCAGATGACCCTTGACGGACCGCAGAGAAAAGGCGACTTAAGAAGATCCCGTGCAGCAGCGGTAAATATCGTTCCGAACAGCACAGGCGCTGCAAAAGCAATCGGGCTTGTTATTCCGGAACTCAACGGCAAGTTAATCGGTTCCGCACAGCGTGTGCCGACTCCGACAGGCTCTACCACGATCTTAACGGCAGTTGTAAACAAAGCCGACGTTACGGTAGAAGGCATCAACGCAGCTATGAAAGCAGCTGCAAACGAGTCCTTCGGCTACAATGAAGACGAAATTGTTTCTTCCGATATCGTTGGAATGAAATACGGTTCTTTATTTGACGCTACACAGACAATGGTAAGCAAAGTTTCGGATGATCTGTATGAAGTTCAGGTTATTTCATGGTATGACAATGAAAACAGCTATACATCCCAGATGGTTCGTACAATCAAATACTTCTCAGAGTTAGCATAATCTCTGTGATTCTGCGCACGGCAGACTACTTTTTCAAGCGAAAGGCTGCCAGAGTGTGCAAATAGTTACCGAAAGGGGAAGCGCAAAGCGTCCCCTTTTGGTGAAGGCTCACAAAGGGTCCGGTCTGAAAGGACCGGATCTTTTTTTCTGTTCCATTTATTGTTAGTTATCAGATATCACAAGGAGGACATAACCCATGTCATTAAACAAAAAGTCGGTAGACGACATTAACGTAGCAGGCAAACGCGTTCTGGTAAGGTGCGATTTCAACGTGCCGTTAAAGGAAGGCAAAATCACAGACGAAACCCGTATCAAAGCGGCATTGCCGACCATCCAGAAATTGATCGGCGACGGCGGCAAGGTAATCCTTTGTTCCCACCTGGGCAAAGTAAAGAACGGCCCGAATGAAGGCGAATCTTTAGCCCCGGTTGCGGCAAGGCTTACCGAGAAGCTGGGTAAGGAAGTCGTATTCGTATCCGATTACAACGTAACGGGCGAAGCGGCGACGAAAGCAGTTGCCGATATGAAAGACGGCGACGTTGTGCTTTTGCAGAATACCCGTTTCCGCGGCGCGGAAGAGACCAAAAACGGCGAAGCATTCAGCCAGGAATTAGCGGATCTGGCGGACGTATACGTATGCGACGCATTCGGTTCTTCCCACAGGGCGCACGCTTCCGTTGCAGGCGTGACAAAATTTATTACCGAAAAAGGCGGCGAGAACGCAGTCGGATATCTGATGCAGAAAGAAATCGATTTCCTCGGCAATGCCGTAGAAAATCCGGTCCGGCCGTTCGTAGCCATCTTGGGCGGCGCAAAAGTTGCGGATAAATTAAACGTAATCTCCAACCTGCTGGAAAAATGCGATACCCTGATTATCGGCGGCGGTATGGCATATACCTTTATGGCTGCCCACGGAGAAGAAGTTGGAAAATCTCTTCTGGAAGAGGATTACAAGCAGTATGCCCTTGATATGGAAAAGAAGGCGGAGGAGAAAGGTGTCAAGCTTCTGATCCCTATCGATACCGTGGTAGCAGATGATTTTTCCAATGATGCGAATTCTAAGATCGTTGGACGCGGTGAGATTCCGGCAGATATGGAAGGCCTTGATATTGGGCCGAAGACTGCTGAAATGTACGCAGAGGCAGTGAAGACTGCTAAGACCGTTGTGTGGAACGGACCGATGGGTGTGTTCGAGAACCCGACTTTAGCAGCAGGTACCATTGCAGTGGCTAAGGCACTGGCTGAGACAGAGGCAACCACCATCATCGGAGGCGGTGATTCTGCAGCAGCTATGAACCAACTGGGCTTTGCAGATAAGGTAAGCCATATTTCCACCGGAGGCGGCGCTTCTTTAGAGTTCCTGGAGGGCAAGGTGCTTCCGGGCGTAGCTGCGGCTGACAACAAATAATAAGAGAACAATCAAGGGAGAATAAGAAATGTCCAGAAAGAAAATCGTTGCAGGCAACTGGAAGATGAACATGACTCCTACGGAGGCAGTTGATCTGGTGAACACATTAAAGCCATTGGTTGTGAATGATGAGGTGGACGTGGTATTCTGCGTACCGGCTATTGACATTATTCCCGCTATAGAGGCAGCAAAGGGCACGAATATCAACATCGGAGCCGAAAATATGTATTATGAGGAGAAAGGGGCTTATACAGGCGAGATTTCTCCTGCTATGTTAAATGACGCTGGAGTTAAGTATGTAATAATCGGCCATTCTGAGAGAAGAGAGTACTTTGCAGAGACAGACGAGACAGTCAATAAGAAGGTTTTGAAAGCTTTTGAGCACAACATTACTCCGATTATCTGCTGCGGCGAGTCTCTGACTCAGAGAGAGCAGGGAATTACTATTGACTGGATCCGCCAGCAGATCAAGATTGCTTTTTTGAATGTGACGGCAGATCAGGCCAAGACTGCTGTTATTGCCTATGAACCAATCTGGGCAATCGGCACAGGCAAGGTAGCAACCACCGAGCAGGCACAAGAAGTTTGTGCAGCCATTCGTGTATGTATCGGGGAGCTGTATGATGAAGCTACGGCAGAGGCAATCCGCATTCAGTACGGCGGGTCTGTGTCAGGCGCCAGCGCACCGGAATTATTTGCACAGCCGGATATTGACGGAGGTTTGGTAGGCGGCGCTTCCTTAAAGCCGGATTTTGGAAAAATTGTAAATTATAAATAAAAGCAGTTTATGATATGCAAAATGATTTCAGGGCAGGGGCGATTCGGTTTCCTGCCCTCTTTTGCGAGAGAAAAGACATACAGATTGGGAATTTAAAGGAAAAGGGAACGGGTAAAATGCAGATTAAAGAACATATGGATTTTAACACCTTGCTGGAAAATATTCTTATTACTGCCGGGATTTTTATTGTTGCAACAGTGCTGGCCATTGCTTTTTTTCATTACAGCGTCAATTCCACCAGCGTTGCCATTATCTATGTATTGGCGGTTATGCTGGTAGCAAGATATACCACAGGGTATGTGCCGGGAATCGTTGCCACTTTTTTCGGTGTTATTTGTGTGAATTATGTATTTACCTATCCTTTTATGACTTTGAATTTTAGTATTGACGGATATCCGGTGACGTTTGTAGTGATGGCAGTAATATCCGGACTGACAAGCGCTTTGACCACTCAGTTTAAGAGGCAGAATGAGATTTTAAATGAGCGTGAAAAGCTTTTGATGGAGGCGGAAAAGGAAACCATGCGTGCAAATCTGCTTCGGGCAGTGTCTCATGATCTGCGCACGCCTCTTACCAGTATTATCGGTATGGCTGATACTTATCTGGCAGACAACGGCAGGTTGACAGATACGGAAAAATCGTATATGGTTAAGAGTATCAGTGAGGATGCTAACTGGCTTCTGAATATGGTGGAAAATCTTTTGTCTGTAACTCGGATCCGGGTGGGAGAAACAAGGGTAAGTACAAGTCCTGAGCCTTTGGAGGAAGTTGTATCAGAGGCTGTACAGCGTTTTAGAAAGAGGCTTCCCCAGGCAAAGGTAAAAGTACAGATTCCGGAAGAACTTTTGATGGTTCCCATGGATGCAGTTCTGATAGAACAAGTGATCATCAATTTATTGGAAAACGGAATCTACCATTCCGGAACGGATTCCATTGACTTATGTGTGAAGAAAGCAGGGAATATGGTGGAATTTCACATTGTGGATTATGGGAAAGGCATTGCTCCGGAACGGCTGTCCACTATCTTTGACGGCGGCGGTGTAGACAGCAATAAAAGCGGAGATTCCCACCGGGGCATGGGAATTGGACTGACGATCTGCAAGACGATTATCCATGCACATCAGGGAACGATCTGTGCGAAAAATCAGAAACAGGGGGCAGAATTTATTTTTACATTACCATTAGGAGAGAAAATAGGCCATGGCGAATAAACAGACCATCCTGGTGATTGAGGATGAGAAAAATATTGGAAATTACATTGACACGATTTTGAACTCAAATGAGTATAAGGTGCTTCGTGCCATGAACGGCAGAACCGGTTTGTCGCTCTGTACCTCCCATCATCCAGAGGTGATACTGTTAGATCTGGGGCTTCCGGATCTGGATGGAATGGAGGTGCTGCAGCAGATCCGAGGGTTTTCCTCTGTGCCGATCATTGTGATTTCAGCCCGCACACAGGAGAAGGAAAAGGTGGAGGCATTAGACGGCGGAGCAGATGATTATATAACCAAGCCTTTTGGGGCAGAGGAGCTGCTGGCAAGAATCCGCACAGCCCTTCGGCATCGGCTGCAAACAGGACAATCTCAGACTCAGGATTTGATCTATTCGAAGGACGGACTGGTGATTGATTTTGAAAGACGCTTAGTGATGCTTCAGGGAAATTCCATCCATTTGACTCAGATAGAGTATAAGCTGGTATCCCTGCTGGCTCAGAATGCAGGGAGAGTGCTTACTTATGATTTCATATTAAAGGAAATATGGGGGCCTTATGCAGATACAGACAATCAGATTCTTCGGGTAAATATGGCTAATATCCGCAGGAAGCTGGAGGCCAATCCTGCGGAACCACATTATATATTCACGGAGATCGGTGTGGGATACCGGATGCTGGAATAAAGGCCAGACGTGCAAAGCGCTAAAAGCCGGTGTTAATCACCTTCCAGCTATCGGACTTTGATCTGCGGGCAATGCTGATGGAGCGCATGGGATTGCCTGCAGCTTTATCCTTTCCGGTAAGAACCATGTAAATTATGATGTTGCCTGGATCGTATTCTGCCTCAATTCCTGTGTTTTGATAGAGAGGATTATCGTCTTTTGCAGGATAGATTTCTTCCACACCTTCAAAGCCGGTGGAGGCTTCTGAAAAGTAATAGTAGGCCAGTTCCTGGGTTTCTAAAAGCTCTGCTTCTGTCAGGGCGGCTGTGTAGGCAGGAGTTGTTTCGTTTTCGGTTTCTAAGGTATAAACCGTTCCGGGACGGATAAATTCGCTGGGAACAAAGGATAAGGCGTTTTGATTGTCTTCTGACAGGGTGTTGTACCATTCCAGCCATTTTATGGTGTCTTCTGAAAGCTCACTTTTCATTTTTGTAATCCCGTTAAATTCTATAAGCTCATCACTGCTGTCAGATGAGGCAGAGGCTGAATCCGTGTGGGCCGCAGCGTTAGAGGAATCAGCGCCGGCTGCGGCAGGCTTTGCTGAGGTTCTGGCGCTGCAGCCGGCTAGGAAAATGGCAGCTAACAGGAAGAAAAAGGGTATTTGACGCATAAAAAGGATTCCTGCCTTTCTTTTATATGATTGGTATTGTGAGCAAGTTATTAGGGTTATTATAGCAGTGAAAGGAAAGGAAAAAATGAAGGTAATCTTAAATTTATGGGAAATTATTTCGAAGTGTTCTTTATAGTTGTATTTGACATATGGGGAATAGGGTTTTTACATTTACGTAGGGGAAAATAAGTGGTATAGTAGTCGGAAGAATAAAAAGCTGGAGGAGTAAAAGGCATGGGGAAGTCAGATAAAGTGAAAAAGGTTGAGAATGCAAAGGAGAAGCTTAAGAAGGAGAGCGGAAGCCGGAAGGCAGAGGCAGTCCGGAACGCAGAGGCAGCTCCGGCAGCGGAGCCGGACGGGAAAGCGAAAGTGGTTCAGAAGGATGAAAAGGCGGAGCCGGTGCGGGAAGCAGAGAAAGAGGAGCGGTCTTTTGAGACTCGTTTAGGGCGGCATATGGACGAGCTGAAATGGCTCTATATGGAGCTGTATGACAGTCAGGAACATTTTGATGACCTTCTTAAGAATTTGAAAGGGTTTTATGAAGATAGGAAAGCTTCTTTAAAGGATTTGGATAAGGCCAGGGAAAAGGATCCGGGTTGGTACCGCAGAAATGGTATGCTGGGCATGATGTTGTATGTGGATCAGTTTGCCGGAACTTTAAACGGGGTTAGGGAGAAGCTTGATTATATTAAAAAGTGCGGTGTAAATTATGTGCATCTGATGCCTCTTTTAGATACTGTGGAGGGACGTTCTGACGGCGGTTATGCGGTGGCGGATTTCAGGAAGGTTCAGGAAAAGCTGGGAACCATGAAGGATTTAGAAAAGCTGGCAGATGAATGTCATAAGGATGGGATCAGCTTGTGCCTGGATTTTGTCATGAACCATACCTCAGAGGATCATGAGTGGGCAAAGCGGGCAAGGGCAGGTGAGAGGGAATATCAGGACAGGTATTTCTTTTTTGATAACTATTCTTTGCCGGCTATGTATGAGAAGACTGTGCCTCAGGTATTCCCAACTACAGCGCCGGGGAACTTTACCTGGCTTCCTGACAGGCAGGAGTTTGTGATGACTTCCTTTTATCCCTATCAATGGGATTTGAATTACCGCAATCCGGTTGTGTTTAATGAGATGATGTATAATTTCCTCTATCTGGCCAATCAGGGAATCGATGTGCTGCGGATTGATGCGGTGCCTTATATCTGGAAGCAGATTGGAACCAACTGCCGGAATCTGCCCCAGGTGCATACCATTGTGCGGATGATGCGGATGATCGGGGAGATTGTGTGCCCGGGAATTGTGCTGTTGGGAGAGGTTGTTATGGAACCGGACAAAGTGGCCCCATACTTTGGGACCGTGGAAAAGCCGGAATGTCATATGCTTTATAACGTGACAACCATGGCCACTACCTGGCATACAGTGGCAACCAGGGATGTAAGGCTTTTAAAGCGGCAGATGGAGATTGTCAGCAGTCTGCCCTCGGATTATACTTTCCTGAATTATCTAAGGTGTCATGATGATATTGGCTGGGGCCTGGATTATCCTCTTTTGGAGCAGTGGGGAATGCTTCAGGTGCCTCACAAGAAATACCTGAATGATCACTTTACGGGAAAACTGGAAGGCAGTGTCAGCCGGGGTGAGCTTTACAATGAGGATCTGGTCACTGGGGACGCCCGGTTCTGTGCCACGACGGCTTCCATGTGCGGTGTGGAAAAAGCAGGATTTGAGCAGGATGAATATGCCATGGGAGCAGCGATCCAGGTGGATATAATGCTTCACGCTTATATGCTGTTTTTGTCCGGTATTCCCATGCTATACAGCGGGGATGAGATTGGTCAGGTGAATGATTATACCTATAAGGAGGATCCCAATAAGGCTGCAGACTCCCGATATATTCACCGAGGAAAATTCCAGTGGGATCTGGTGGAAAATATCGAAAAGCCGGAAACTGTTCAGGGAAGGCTGTTTGCCCGCCTGGCAGAGCTGGAGAAAATACGGGGCAAGGAGAAGGTGTTTGATGCCTCCGCAGACTTTCGGATCGTGGAGACCTGGGATGATGGAATCTTAGGTCTGGTAAGGGAAAGTGAGGACGGAAAGCTGATCGGCCTTTTCAATTTTAGTGATGAGCCAAGGATTGCCTGGATTCATGAGGATGACGGTCTTTATCGGGACTTGCTGTCTGGAAACGAGATGAAGGCATCCGGAGTGTGGGTGGACGGACATGGATTTTTCTGGATGAAGCGGGAGTCCTGAATATTTCCCTGTGTCATGGACAAAATACTCTGTGTACAAAAGAAGTACAAAACAGAAACGGGTGAGTCCATGGGTAAGCCAGATAAGAAACTGAAGAGGATTATATTAATTATGGGAATTACAGGGGCAGTATACGGAGTATTCCGTTATCTGCTGCCTCTTGTGGTTCCTTTTTTGCTTGCATGGGGATTGGCTCTGCTGCTGCGGCCGTCTTCTCTATGGCTGGCAGAACGCTGCCGTGTGGCAGTAAACATAAAAGGACGGGTAAAGGTATTGGCTGTGCCGGTTGGAGTCATTGGGGCGGCAGAGCTTTTGGCTTTGGTATTTGCATTGTCCCTGGCTCTATATTTTGGAAGCTATAAGCTGTGTATGGAGATGGGCATGTTTTTGGAGCAGATTCCGGTGTGGGTGGATGATTTAGACATGTGGCTGACCGGTATGTGCCATTTTATTGAGGAATGCCTGTGTCTTAACCCTGACTGTCTGGTAGCGATTATGAGGGAGATGCTAAGGGGACTGATGGACAGCCTGAAATACGGCGCCATGCCTTACCTGGTGTCCAACTCCATGATTATGTTCCAGGTGGGAATGGAGATTATGGTAGTTTCCGTGATTTTGCTGGTGTCAGTGGGCCTGATTTTACAGGAATTGGATCGCTGGAAGCAGAGGTGTGATTATTCCCTGTTTCATCAGGAATTTGCACTGATTTTTTGCCGGCTGGCAATCGCTGCCAACGCATATTTAAAGACTCAGGGGATTATTATGCTTCTGACAACCTTTATTTGTACGGCAGGTTTTTGGATATTAAAAAATCCATATTATATTCTGGCGGGAATCAGTCTTGGGGTTTTGGATGCACTTCCGATCTTTGGGACCGGAACCGTGTTGATCCCTTGGGCCGTGATCCGATTCTTCCAGGGAAAATGGGGAGCAGGGTTTTTGATGCTGGCTATTTATCTGGCATGTTATTTCCTGCGGGAAATCCTGGAGGCAAAGCTGATGGGAAGCAGAGTCGGTTTGTCTTCCTTAGAAACATTGATATCTATGTATGTGGGGCTTAAGCTGTTTGGCATCCCGGGGCTGATTCTTGGACCGGTAGGGATTCTTTTGATTGGGGATTTGGTGAAGGCTTGGGAGCGCCCTGGCAGAGAAGAAAAACAGGAAACGGGAGAGGCATAAATCCTCAGACCGTTTCCATGGGAAATTGTGCCTGCAGCTTTTGGAAAAGCTCCTGGGCTTCTTTGGCTCGTTTGCAGATAATATCTGTCTCAGGAATCTCAATATCATGGATCAGCATATTGCGGAGCTTGCGCAGGGATATTATGGCTCCGATACATTCCTGGCTGAACATATTCATGCGTTTTAAAGTATTGATATGAAAGGCGCCTTTTTGCTTTGGGGAATTGTGGGTGGTAATCTGGTTTAACAGATTTTCCAAAGGAACCCAGCATTCCAGAAAACAGCGGATAGCAAGAGAGGCTTCTTTATCGATCTCATGATTGACCGTGCGTAGTTCTTGGTAAGTTTGGTAGTGCATCTCATTTCCGGTAATGATCTGATCAATGATCTGCTGGGAGATGTTGCGTTTGTCCTTTTCAAATTTGACGGATTTCATGACAGGTTCAATAGCTTTAACGCTGTTCATCTCAAGACGGCTGATCAGCCGGTACAACAGCTCCACATCTCCCATGCGCAGCTCCACATCCTCCTTGCGGAAGTTGCTGCTTAAGTAATTATACAGATAAGAAGCTAAGTCATACTGACTGTCAAAGGAAGACTTTTTGTTGAGAATCCGTTTATCTCCGGCGCTTTGAAGACGTTCTAAAGCGATTTCCCCGGACAGAACCAGGCCATTGAGTTCATCAATAATGGCAAGCTCCTCGTCGGAAAGGCTGCCCTGGAGCGGTTTGTATACCAGGTCATGTTCTACCTCGGACCAGGCGTGCATCAGAAGGGATGCTACTTGGATCTCCAGGCGTGCGGAGGTGTATCGCCTTTGGGCCGGGGTTAAGGTATCTTCTTTTAAGAGAGCCCGGTAATGGGTAGCCCAGTAGCCGGAAAAGCGACGGTTGTAGGTGGGCGGACTTGACTGTTCCGGGAAATGGCGGATATCCTGAATGTCAAACTGATCGGCAATCAGGTCCCCGGTTTTGTTCCTGTCGCCGGGAAAGTACAGGGATACCCGGATACCGCACAGGTCGGCAATATCATCATAGATCTCCCGCATATTTTTATATGAGGTCTGGCGTTTGGCATTCCGGCGGATAACCTTGGCTTTTAAGCGATCAGGATTCTTAGCGCGGGAGGTGACCATGGCGCGGATACCGGCAGACTGGAGGGCAGCTTCCAGTTGGGATGCAGCTAAGCGGCCTGCGGCTTCGTAGAACGGTATTTTCTTTTTATAATTTTCAATAAACTGACTGACTAAGTCCATGGCGCGTCTCCTTTTAAAATGCATTGTATTTAAGTATAACAAATTGAGAAGGGAAAGCAAGTGGGGAATTGTGAAATATAAGGAGAATTTTATTAAAATTTCGTTAATTGAAGGAAAAAAGATGTCTAAGGATGTAGAAAATATGCAGACGCACAGATGGTATGAATATCAAGCACTATTTACTTGGAGATTAGAGCAACGCTTTGGTATCTTGACCCATGAGAAAAAAGGGAGTATGATGTGGGAATAGTCTAACTTTTATTTGGTATATAAAGGGAGGAAAATTGTGGAAAGAATAGAGTATGAGGTGATCCGCAGCGCAAGGACAACCATTGCCGTTCAGGTGAACATAGACAAGAGTGTGCTTGTGAGAGCGCCGAAGCGGTGCAGCAAGGCAGCCATTGAGGACTTTGTGGAGGAGCATAAGGAGTGGATTATCCGAAAGAAGAAAGAAATGGAAAGAAGGGCCGCAGAGCGGGAAGAAAAAAGAAAAAACATGCCCCAGTGGAGTGAGGAGGATTACAGGAGCTGCCGTTTGGAGGCAGAGAAAGCGCTTGGGGAAAGGACGGCTTTTTTTGCAAAAGTTATGGGGATAGATTACGGGAGAATCACGGTTCGGAATCAAAAGACCCGGTGGGGAAGCTGCAGCGCCAAGGGGAATCTGAATTTTAACTGGAGATTGATTCTTGCACCTGGAGAGGTGCTGGATTATGTGGTGGTACATGAGCTTGCCCACAGAAGGGAGATGAACCATTCCGAGCGGTTCTGGCGTCTTGTGGAGAATATTTTGCCGGATTATCAGAGACAACGCAGATGGCTGAAAGAGAATGGGGAGACGCTGATGGGACGGTGAGTAACAAGTCTGTTGACTGGTCATATACCGTGACAGTTCAAGGAATATAGGAGTTGTTATGGTTAATGGCTAGGAAAGTACAGTGCAGGAAGAAAGGGTATTGACAAAAAAGCAGAGGTAACGTATAGTTAATGCATTGTCTGCAAGAGGCGGAACAAAGGGGCAGAAGCTTCCGGTTGATTAGAATATGACATAAATATTCCACTGAAAGGTATGTTAAGAAAGCATACGGCTTTTCTGGAGAAAAGTCAGTTGTTGTGTGCTTTTTTCATAGGCTTTCAGTGGTTTTTTTATGGTTTATCCAGTTGATTGTGAGAGGACAGCACTCATACCTGTTTGCGCCCGATAAAGCGGGGAATGCAGTGCTGCGAAATGCGCACGGAATGGAGGAGAAATGAAAAAGTTATTTGTAATGATTTTAGCCGTTGGCATGGCGTGGAGCCTTGGAGCGTGCAGCGGAAAATATGGGGAAAAAGGGCAGGGGGAGGAAAGTGGGAATCAGGAAAATGTGCTAGTGTACGGAAGCAATGATTATACTCGGATAAATCCTGCCCTGGATGAGCATGGAGAGATCAATATTTTGATTTTTGACGGTCTGACAGCCCATGACGGAAACAATCAGGTGGTTCCGGGACTGGCTAAGGAGTGGAGGTTTGACGAGGCGGACAATACGTATACTTTTTATTTGAAAGAGGGGGTAAGGTGGCATGACGGAAAGCCTTTTGGGGCAGAGGATGTAAAGTTCACCATAGAGGCAATTATGGACCCGGAAAATGGATCGGAGAATGCAGCCAATTATGAGGATGTGCAGGAAATTACAGTAGTGGATGAACATACAGTCTCTTTTAAGCTGTCAGAGCCTAATGTGGCTTTTCTTGATTATATGACTATACCGGTTTTGCCGAAGCATCTGTTGGAGGGGGAGGACATGCAGACTGCTGATTTTTTCAGGAAGCCTGTGGGAACAGGACCGTATAAGCTGGATTCCTGGGATGAAGGCCAGGCTATTTATCTTGTGAAAAACGAGGATTATTTTAAAGGGACGGCTAATATTGATCGGATTGTTTTTAAGATTGTGGGAGATGACAATGCCAGGGCCATACAGATGCAGTCAGGTGAACTGGATTTGGCTTTGCTGACGCCAAAGGATGCAAAGAGTTTTGAAGGGCAAGACGGATATCAGGTGTATCGGATGGAGACTTCTGATTACAGAGGAATTTTATTTAATTTCAGAAATGAATTTTGGAGGGAGAACCGGGAGGTGATTCCGGCAGTATGTTATGGACTGGATCGAAAGGCGATTTTGGATTCTGTGCTTTTGGGACATGGAATCACTGCTTATGGCCCTCTCCAGAGAAATGTATATAATAATGAGCATGTGGAGCATTATGATTATGATCCGAAAAAGGCAGAGCAGATTTTGTCTGATGCTGGATGGGAAAAGGGGGAGGATGGGTTTTACTGTCAGAATGGAGAGAAGCTGGGGTTTGATTAGCGTGGGAGCCGGAGATCAGGTAAGGATGGATATGGCTCAGGCGGCGGCCCAGCAGCTTAGGCAGATTGGGATAGACTGCTCGGTGGAGGTGCCGGCACAGGTGGATTGGGCCAATCAGCAGGCGTATCTCATTGGGTGGGGAAGCCCGTTTGATGCAGATGACCACACCTATAAGGTGTTTGGCACAGAGAAAGGAGCCAATTATTCCGGGTATTCCAACGAAAAGGTGGATGAGTTTCTAAGAGAGGCCCGTCAGTCGGATGATGAGCAGATCCGGGCCAGGGCTTATGATAAGTTTCAGGAGGAACTGGCAGCAGATCCGCCTTTTGCCTTTATCTGCTATGTGGATGCTGATTATGTGGCAGTTGACCGGTTAAAGGGGATTTCGGAACATACGGTTATGGGGCACCATGGAGTCGGAATATTCTGGAATGTGACAGAGTGGGTAATGGAGAATGAAACATCTGTTAGAAATTGAGAACCTTTCTGTAAGTTTTGATACCAGCCAGGGAAAGCTGCAGGCGGTGAGGAATGTGTCATTTACACTGGAGGAGGGGCAGGTACTGGCAATTATAGGGGAGTCAGGCTGCGGAAAAAGCGTGCTGTGCAGAAGCATTATGAAGCTTCTTCCGCCTTCAGCCAGGATTCACAGTGGAAAGATTCTGGTGAAAGGGCGGGATATTACAGGCTGCGGGGAACAGGAGATGAAAAGGCTGAGAGGACGTCTTTTTTCCATGGTTTTTCAGGATCCCATGACAGCGCTGAATCCTGTTATGCCTATTGGAAGACAGATCGGAGAAGCTGTCCGGATTCACAATCCTAAAATGGACAGGACGGCAGTCCGGGAACGGGTATTGGAGCTGATGGAGCTGGTGGGGATCCCCTGCCCGGATAAAAAGTACAAGCTTTATCCGTGCCATTTTTCCGGCGGAATGCGTCAGAGAAGTGTTCTGGCCATTGCCCTGGCGTCAAATCCGGATCTGCTGTTTGCCGATGAGCCTACTACAGCGCTGGATGTGACGATCCAGGCGCAGATTCTGGATTTAATCCGAGATCTTCAGCAAAAACTGCACATGGCTATGATCCTGGTTTCCCACGATCTGGGAGTGGTGGCCCGTGCGGCGGATCAGGTGGCAGTTATGTATGCGGGTAAGATTGTGGAGATAGGAACGGCTGAGGAGATTTTTTATGATCCCCGCCATCCTTACACCTGGGGCTTGATGATGGCGCATCCTTCTTTTGCGAAGGAGGGAGAGGAGCTTTCTGCCATACCAGGTATGCCGCCTTCGCTCCTTAACCTGCCTGCGGGAGACGCCTTTGCCTGCCGGAATCCCTATGCCCTGGCCATTGATTATAAGGAGGAGCCGCCTATGTTTCGTATAACAGACACCCACTATGCCGCCACTTGGCTGCTGGACGAGAGAGCCCCTGAAGTAAGATCACCCATTGGAGGACATCGGTATGGGTAAAATGCTTTTGGAGGTAAAAAATCTGGTTTATGAGTTTCATTTGAACAGAAGAATCAAAATCCGTGCAGTAGATGACCTTTCCTTTCACATTGAGGAGGGAGAAGTGTTTGGCTTGGTGGGAGAATCCGGGTCGGGCAAATCCACAGCCGCCAGGTGTGTGATGAACCTGTACCGGCATCAGGGAGGGACCATTTCTTACAAAGGAATCCCTATTACAGATCCCAAGGAATACAGAAAAAATAAAAAAATGCTTTGTACCAAACGTCAGATCATTTTTCAGGATTCTTCTTCCAGTCTGAATCAGAGAATGAAAGTGGCAGATATTATTGCAGAGCCTATGGCGATCAGCCACATGATCCCACCCAGAAAAACCTTCCGGAAAGAGGCAGAGTTTCAGCTTCGCTATGTGGGTATGGATGCATCTTGTCTGGATAAGTACCCATGGGAGCTGTCCGGCGGGATGCGTCAGCGGGTGGCCATCGCAAGGGCTTTGGCTATGGAGCCGGAATTTTTGGTAGCAGACGAACCGGTTGCTTCTCTGGATGTGTCTATCCAGGCGCAGATTCTGAATCTTTTTAAGCATCTGCAGAAAGAGCACGGTTTTACGTTTTTGTTCATTGCACATGATTTGTCGGTGGTCAGATACCTGTGTGATCGGGCGGGGGTAATGTATCGTGGGAAAATGGTGGAGACAGCCCCTGTAAGGGAGCTGTTTGACAATCCTCTGCATCCCTATACAAAGGCTTTGGTGTCTGCTATTCCGGTTCCGGATCCAGTGCTGGAGAGAAAGCGGAAGCTTCTGGTCTTTGATGAGGAGTCGTTTAGGCCGGAGGGAAGGCTGCAGGAGGTGGATAGGGGACATTTTGTCTTAAAAAATGACTGAAAAGCCTTGTGAAAGGTATGACAGGGATTTCTGAGACGGGGATTAGGAATGGACAAGAATATGATTTTATTTTTGGGGAAAAAGCTGGTTGCTTTTGCAGTCAGCATGTTTGTGCTTTCACTGACCGTATTTTATGTGGCACGCTTTGCACCGGGGGATCCTCTTGTTTCTTATTATGGAGACCGGGTGGAAAAAATGAGCCAGGAGGAACGGGAAAAGGCAGAGGAAAGGCTGGGGCTTCGGGAACCGGTCCATATACAGTATGTAAAATGGCTTGAAAATGCAGTTCATGGCGATTTTGGGATCTCCTATAAATATAAGCGGAATGTGTTGGAGGTAATACAGGGGAGACTGATTAATACACTGGTTTTAGGGGGCGTGGGCTTTATCTTGATTTTTGGGCTGGCGCTTTTGCTAGGGATTTTATGTGTATGGTTTGAGGAGCGGCTGGTAGATCGGATAATCTGTCAGATTGGAGTAGTTACAAGCTGTATACCAGAATTTTGGTTTTCTCTTGTGCTGATTCTCATTTTTTCTGTCTGGCTGAAAGTGTTTCCCAGCAGCGGTGCCTATTCCATGGGCAGGTCACAAGATGTGGGGGACAGGATTTTTCATCTGATACTGCCCATGACAATCGTAGTGACCAGCCATTTATGGTATTATGCGTACATGATCCGCAATAAGCTGTTGGAAGAAGTCCGAGCGGATTATGTACTTTTGGCCAAGGCAAAGGGTTTGGGAAAAGCAGAAATTTTGCTGGGCCATTGTCTGCGGGGCATTATGCCGTCATATTTGAGCCTTATGGCTGTTTCCGTGCCCCATATTTTAGGGGGGACTTATATGGTTGAGATGGTGTTTTCTTATCCGGGAATCGGGACCTTGTCCTATGAAAGCGCCCGGTATAAGGACTATAATCTTTTAATGGTATTGTGCATTTTTTCAGGAGCGATTGTGATCTTGTGCAGTATCATCGCTCAGGCCATTAATGAACGGATTGATCCGGGAATGGGAAGCAGGGAGGATGGGAGGTGAGGCTGTTTGGACGGGGATTTGTTTGTTTTAGCAGATAAAAGGCCAAGGGAGAATCCGGTTCCGATTAAAAAAGAAAAGTGGTATCAGGGGAAGCCGGTTGGTTCTGTGATTGTTTTGGCCGTCGTTGTACTGGGGTGTATGGGATGTGATTGGTTTGCTCTAAAGGATCCTGCCTTTATGGATTTGAAAAACTGCAGCGTCATGCCTGGCAGGCTGTTTTGGTTTGGTACGGATGTTATGGGGAGAGACATTTTTTCCGGGATCTGGTATGGGGGAAGAATTTCTCTGTTTATTGGGTTTGCTTCAACCGTGATTTCGACCGGAATGGCTGTGGTCATTGGATCTGTCAGCGGCATGGCTCCCCCATGGCTGGATGAATGGATCATGCGGTTTGCAGAGATTTTTATGAGTGTGCCGGGACTGCTGCTCATTATTCTGCTACAGGCAGTTTTAGGAGATGCTAATGTGGTCACCCTCTCACTTGTAATCGGAATCACAGGCTGGACTGCCATGGCCAAGGTAGTCCGCACAGAGGTCAGACGGCTTCGGGGAAGCGAGTATGTGATTGCTTCCAGATGTATGGGAGGAGGATTTTTTTATATTCTTTGGAAGCATTTGGCGCCGAATTTTGTTTCTGCTATTATTCCTGTGGTTTTTGCTGATGGAATGTCAATGTATTAATTTGATTATAGTTATATAACAGTAGACAATACTAAAGAAGTAAATTTCTTAAATCTTAATGTTCCTTAATTGTAAACACTATACTTAAGTATTCATTTTTTCATTTGAAGCTGAAATTAATTTTATGTATTTCAGTAATA
>OFGX01001115.1_pt1 | contig 17192 bp, 10 predicted proteins | sample 1521831 | NCBI WGS metagenome assembly OFGX01 (sample SAMEA3504080, study PRJEB24116) | mouse gut metagenome | biome: mouse gut; feature: mouse-associated habitat; material: faeces | place: Denmark | collected 2011 | reverse complement strand
GAGCTTGCTTATGTTCCCATATACAGGATTCCGCCACTCCCGGAAGCATTGCAGCGTTACATATACAGCCAATACCATCAGACATATGAAGTGTCTGATGATATGGAGTCACAGGAGATATACGAATCTGATGAAGGGCAGGATATTGACGCGGATATCCGGCATATAATCCTAAAGCGGGAAAAAGGTGAATGCCAGAGCAAATGGCATTTCATTTATTACCAGTTCTCCGGCAGGCCGGATGATTCTGCTGTCAAAGAGATAGTCAGCCAGTATGAGAGTTATGATAATAAACAGGACAGGTATTCTTTTGTGCTTGACAATGAGGAATGCTATGACCAGTTCATCAACTGCCATGAGGACATCAGGAGCCAGGATGATTTAGCCCCCGGTAGTAATCTGGTATCAGGAAAGGCGGAAATTACTTTTTTCCTTATCAGCAGGGACACATGGGAGATTAAGGATATGGACACTTCTAACCGCTATTCCTCTGGACTGGATATATAGGATTCGGAGGCATCAGGCGAAGGCAGGCACAAAAGGGAAGCCTGTGCCAAGTGTCCAAGGTTTCTAAACCCTTCCAAAATTTATATAACAAATTGTTTGTCAGTAACAATTTACTGCAATTTGCTATAGATTATGTTTTTATTATATACATATATTTTTGTTTAGTCAATTTATTTTTTTTGTACATATATCATTTTTCATAAATATTACATAAAATTATAAATTTCGACATTTATTTGCAGTATCTTTACATTTTTGAATAAAATAGCAAAATTCTTTCTTTTTTTATTGAATTTGATAGAAAATATTATACTAAAAAATCAACATTGGTTATAATATTTAAAAATCATAGGCACAAAACCTATGATTTTATTGTTAGTTATCCATATTGTCTTTTACACTTTTTATTACATTATCTTTAAAGGCTTTTTCGCTATATTCATTCATCATCTTTATGCTTCTTGCATCATGGTTTACACACCCCGGTCCGTTAACACAACCGCCACTACATGCCATACCTTCAATAAATAAACCTTTTGCTAAGCCTTTATTATTTTTTAATAAGGCTATTTTTATATTATCTAACCCATCTGCACAAACAATATTTGGAATAATATTTAGATTTTCTTCTTTTATTACATTGCAAACGGCTTCGCTAACACCGCCTACTCTTGCAAATACTCTACCAAAATATGAGGCAGATTTAATTTGCGTTTTTTCAAGTTCTTCAACCTTAATGTCACGACTATCAATAAGAGCCTGCAATTCCTCAAAAGTAATAACATTGTCAACATACTTACTAACTTCTGGTAGTCTTGCTTCATTCTTTTTACTGACGCAAGGTCCAATAAATATCACTTTAGAATTAGACTCTTGCTTTTTGATTAACTTAGCACATTCCACCATTGGTGATGGGTTAACAGATATACTACCCGCAAGTTGAGGAAATTGCTTATTAACATATTCCACAAAAGATGGGCAACAAGAAGACATTAACGCACTTTTTTCTGCATATTCATGAGCATCCTTATATGAGGTTATATCTGCACCTGTTGCAACTTCAAATATGTCGTATACCCCTAAAATCTTTAACGCAGTGCAAATTTGTTCAACTTCTGCATAATTAAATTGAGTACCAATTGATGGAGCAACCATTGCATATACTTTATAATTTGTATTGTTTTCACTTTCTTTTAAAATATCTATAGTTTGCAATATGTATGACCTATCTTGTATAGCACCAAACGGACATTTTACCATACAAGCACCACAACTTACGCATTTGTTATAATCAATACTTGCTTTTTTAGTTTTTTCCACCTTGATAGCGCCTATTTTGCAAGCACGAACACAAGGACGAACATTTTCACGTATTGCATTGTATGGACAGGCTTTAAAACATTTACCACATTCAATACATTTGTCAATATCTATAACAGCCTTTTTTGTTTTGCTTATACGAATTGCTTGCACTGGGCAACTTGATACGCACCTGTGAGATATACAACCTCTACAACCTTCACTTACAGTATATCTATCAATAGGACATTCATCACAAGCAATATCTAGCACATCAAGCAAATTATTAGGCACGCGCCAAGTACCAACAATATTACGCACCATCTCTTCAACAATTGCTCTATCCTTATAAATACAGCACCTCATTGCTGGAGAATTATCTGGCACTAATATACGTGGTATCGCATAATAACTATCGCCAAGTCTGCCCTCAAAAGCAAGTTTAGCAACTTCTTTTAAAACTTTATATTTAAGTTCCTGAGTTGCATTATCAAATACTCTCATTGTTACTCCTATGTTAAAAATCCATTACACACTACAAATATTGTTGTGTTTTTATTTCTTGTGATTAAATTTTTGTTAAATCTATTTTTACTTTTTGTCTTTGTCTATAAATATTGATATATTTTTGACCTTTTGCAAGCAAATAATCTTTTACAACTTCAAACTTATCATTTACTCTATCTATTCTGTGAGCATCAGACCCAAAAGTAAATTGATTACCACCTAACTCTATATACCTATCAACTATTGATAAATATGGTAAAAATGGTGTGTTTGTGCCCCTGTTATGAGAATTAAATTCCAATGAAACATTTTTTAAAATTATTCCTTTTAATATCTCATCAATTATATCCGCAAACTCAGAATAATTCATATCCCTGTTATCAAAAGGTGCTTTTCTGCACACATAACCCAAATGAGTTATTACATCATAATCATATTTTGCATTAATGCTATCCATTACCGCAATAAGATACTTCTCGTAAGCAACTCTTTTATCCTTGCCGTCAAAATATTCGCTATGATAACAATCCAAACCATTAACAGAATGTACGGAATTTAAAATTATATCCAAATTACAACCATTTAGCATTTGCAGATAATCCTCTTCCGCCATTTTGGAATAACCACACTCCACACCGCAAGCAATTTCTATTTGTCCTGCATACTTTTGCTTTGCACGCAAAGTATCTGTAATATGAAATGGTAAATCCAATTGTTTTATGTTTTTATTAATTGATATACCATATAAATAATCTCTATCCAAATGGTCGGTAAAAGCAATATACTTCATACCTTTGGATATTGCTACATTTACCATATCATCAATTAATGTTGGGCTATCCACTGAATGACTGCAATGCACGTGACAATCAAACATCTTTATCCTCTTGCAATTTTATTAAAATACTTTCAAAAATCGGTATTAAATTAAAAATTATCTTAATTTAACAACACAACTTGTCAAAGCAAAATTATTATTCATCATATCCATTTGGATTAGAAGACTGCCATCTCCAACTATCAGCACACATTCTATCCAAATCGTATTCTGCCTTAAATCCTAACTCGTTTAAAGCAAGTGTTGGGTCAGCATAACACTCTGCTATATCACCAGGACGTCTTGGAGCAATTTTATAATCAATTTTCTTGCCACAAGCCTTTTCAAATGCTTTTACCATATCAAGTACACTATAGCCGTTGCCTGTACCTAAGTTGTAAGTAACAACACCTGGTTTAGTTTCTAGTTTTGCAATAGCAAGAACATGACCTCTTGCTAAATCACAAACGTGAATATAATCACGTACTCCAGTACCATCATGAGTAGGATAATCATCACCAAATACACCAAGTTGTTTTAATTTGCCAATTGCAACTTGAGTAATATAAGGCATTAGATTATTTGGAATACCATTAGGGTCTTCACCAATAGTACCACTCTCATGAGCACCAATTGGATTAAAGTATCTTAACAAAGCAATATTCATTTCTGGATTTGCTTTGTAGTAATCTCTTAAAATCTCTTCAATAAACAATTTAGTTCTACCATAAGGATTAGTTGCAGAAAGTGGAAAATCTTCTGAAATAGGAACACTCTTTGGCATACCATAAACAGTTGCAGAAGAAGAAAATACTAAATTTGTACAACCAAATTCTTTCATTACTTTTAGCAATGATAAAGTACTGATTAAATTGTTTTCATAATATTTTAAAGGAATAGCAACTGACTCACCTACTGCTTTAAGTCCGGCAAAATGTATTACTGAATCTATTTTTTCCTTTTTAAACACTTCACGAAGTGCTGCTTCATCACAGCAGTCTATCTCGTAAAACTTAATCTTTTTGCCAATAATCTTTTCAACTCTTTTAAGAGCAATAGGTTTGCTATTGCATAAATTATCTACAACAACAACATCACGATTTGCCTTATCTAATTCAATAATTGTATGGCTACCAATATAGCCTGCTCCACCTGTAACTAAAACTGACATAAAAATGCCTCCTAAATTATATAAATTAATTGTTTTTTATAATTATTTTTAACTTTATTGTCTAATTATTAATAAAGTTATATGTTATAATATTTTATTTAAATATCATACAAATTTTAATACTGCAAACTTATCTGGCAAATGATAATTATCCGCTATTGTATTGCTGTAACTAAGCAAAATTTGACTATTATCTTTTGCTAGTTTTATTCTGTAAGCATTAAATTGCCACTCCCCACTTAGACTTCCTTCAAATAATTGTGCTGGCAAAAATCCTTGCACTATCCAGCCATAGTCTGCCGCATAAATTTTGCTGTCAATAATATTTTTCTCTATAAAATCAAGAGAAGTTTTACCATTAAGATAATTTTTTACTTTTGCACAAAATACACCGCCTATACCATTCCACTCAAACTCCATATACTGAGTTTTATCTTGAGTTGGCTGCATAAATAACTCCACAGTTTCCTCATTGTAAATAGGCGCGTTGTATTCGTCCATAGTACAATTTATTTTATCGTCTTCAACTTCAAACCTAAAAAATATGCCTTTTTCATTATAGCAAAGATAGCAGCGAGTGTTATAAAGAGTTTTGCCATTACCCGAATTAGAAGTAAGTTGCATTGGCTCTAAATTTTTCCAATTAACATCTTCAGCATAAATCGCACTTGTACTTTTTATTAAATATTTATTCATACTTTACTATACTTCCTTGCAATGTCATCCATTTTATATCGTAAATTTTCCATATCAGCAACCATTTTAAATTGAGTATGACATCTAACAAGATTATGCTCAGGATAGTGGATTTTAAAATAAACATCTCCCTCTAAATAGTCAGTTAAAAATCTCATACCACACTCAAAAGTCATCATTATTGAGCCTAGTGATAACATATCTCTTTCTAAAGCAGTAATGCAACTACCAACACCTGACATAAAACCTTTTGTAAAACTTTCATATAAACTAATATCAAAGCCAACTTTAGTCAAATCTGGTTCATCCTCCAAACCTGTATTGCAACCAGAACGAATAGCATCACCAAAATCATAAAGCAAACTACCTGGCATAATAGTATCCAAGTCAATTACACAAATAGGTTTACAACTTTCTGCACTAATCAAAACATTATTTAACTTAGTATCATTGTGAGTAACTCTTAAAGGAATAGTTTTATTTTCAATTAAAGTAACAATACTATCGCACATTGCAGACCTTTTTAAAACAAAATCAATTTCTTCACGCACACTATCTGCACGTTTAGCAATGTCTTTGTCAACTGCATTTATAAATTTTTGGAATCTGTCTGCAGTGTTATGAAAATTTTTGATTACTTCACATAAGCCGCTAGCATCAAATTCATTAAGCATTTTTACAAAATTACCAAAAGCAAAACCAGCCCCTTCAAAAACTTCATTATTTTCGGCTATTTGCAAAGCAATTGTATCTTCAATAAATTTATAAACACGATAAACCCCATCTTGATTTTGCACATAACATTTACCATCAATTGCAGGCACTAAATTTAAAGTTTCCCTATCTGGATTACCATTATTTGCAATAATCTTTTCCCTTAAAAAAGATGTAACACTTTGAATGTTATTCATAAGTCCTTTATAATCAGGAAAAACATTGGTATTTATTTTTTGTAATACATAACGATAGATTTTACCATTATCATCACACTCTATTAAATATGTAGTATTAATATGTCCGTTACCATAAGGTTCAATGTTTTTAATTTTCCCTTGCAAATCAAATTTTTCAGCAATATTTTGTAGTTCCATACTTCCTCCATTTATACATATTTATTTTACTACATTTATAATAAAAAGTAAAGAGGTTTATAATAAAATATATATACTTATTAAACTATATTCAAAAAAATATATAAATATATATAATTAATTATTATATTTATCATCTATCAAAAATATCCACACTTAACAACTGACAATTAATATAAATTATTAATTTAAAATTATTCTGTATTAAACCATTAAACTACAAAAAACTTAATTTTACGTACAAAAAAACACCTTTGCTTTTGCAAAAGTGTTTTTTAATTATTTTACTTTTCCTCTGCTGGTTTTCTACCTTCTCTTAACTCTTTGTAGAATTTAATCAAATCGTCTTCACTAGTACCACCCAATTGTTGAGTTGGAGTAACATCACCATCACTAACACTATAATAACCCCAAACGTCAATGTCCTTCATGATAGCACCCGCAATACTTGGTATAGGGAACTGATTATATTCACCTTTACTACCTTCTGCTACAGTTGCAAAACGAAGTCTTTCATATCCAATAACTGTAGACCCATTTCTTGGAAGTCCATTACCTGTTCTAATTTTAATAATCGCAAAGTGTATATAATAGTTGCCGTTTTCATCTTGACCTTTTAATGGGTCATAAGATTTCTTTGGAATTTCGCTGGCTGCAATAGGGTTTGCAATACCTGCAAAGTCCTCTGTTTCTGGCAAGAATGCCAAACCATTTTGTGCTTTCCAGTTATAAATATCAAGGAAAGAATCTTCAACTATTTCCAAAGTGTTCCAAGTGTCTTTTGCATTACCTTCTGTTATTTTGTCATCAAAGCAATAAAACAAAATTCCACCAGTAAGTGAGTTTGCAATAACATTGTTTTTAGATGTTATGTAACTTCCATGGTTTGCAAAAGTTGCTATAGAAACTGCAGTATCTGCTGCGTTTCTTACTATTGTACCTTCAATATCAACATTAGAGTTTCTAATATGTACTACTTTACCACCATTTTCTATTAAACAATGCTTAATATAAACACTAGCCTTTTCGTCATCAACACCTTCAATATCAACTAGGTTACCATATCTACTGAATAGCAATACACCTCTGCTTTCAATTGTTTCCTTAGAAACATTTATCATATTACCTTCTGGTTTAGTAGCAGTAGTTTCATCTGCAACTGCTGCAGCACCATCTCCTTCTGGAGCAGGTTCTTCAGTTGCATTAGGGTCATAAGTGCTCATATCATTACCAGTAACATGAACATCTTGGAATATAATTTGGTTACCATCTGGATTATTTCTTATGGCTAAACCAGTGTCACCCCAAACTTTACCATTACCTTGTCTGTATGGTTGACCATAAATTTTACTGCTGGCTTTTGTTCTACTACAAACAATTTCAAACATATTAATAGTTTTGCCATTGCCATATACATGATTAACAATTCTTACATTGCCATGATTTGCTCTTTTTTCACCTTCAAGTTTAGGGCTTGCAATATTGTTTTGTAAAACAATAATTTTACCTTCTGAAGCAGTGCTTCTAAAACTTTGCCAGTCAACAATATTTACTCCGTCTTGCACTGCAATACAATCAACTTCTATTGGATTAGTAGGAGCATTTTCACCAGTAAGTTTGTAAGAAATTTTAAATTCGCCTTCACCATCAACTGTTAACTTGCTACCACTTAAACTTGCAGGACCACTTTCGCCATCAACAAAAGCAAATTCTGAACCGCCTGGGAAGGTAGTTTTTAAATCAACTTGACCTTCTGTACCAAAATAATATGGTGTATCAGTCATATCAACAATAAGTTCTGTACTACCCAAACCTTGTGTAGCAGTTTCAGCAAAAAGAATGCTCATCAAAAGTGGACCAAACATAATAGCAACTGTAAGGAACAATGCTAAACATACTGCAGCAATACCACTATTTAAAATAATTTTGCCTTCTTTGCTTAGTTTTTTCCTTCTCTTTCTTTCTTTATGCTTTCTGCCATCAATTATCATGACTTTTTCCATTTCTTCAAACTCTGCAGCAATAACAGCATCTTCATCCATGTTTGCAGGTTGGTCATTGCCCTCACCCGCATTACTATCCATGAATTTATCTACATCCTTATCACTAGCAAAGTTATCATTAGAAGTGGCAGAAGCCTTATCAGCCTCATCAGAAGCAGAATAAGACTTATTATCGTCATAACTTGCCAAATCTAATTGGTCGAATTCATCAAATTCATTGGCAACATTTTTTTCCTCTTCTCTCATAACTCCCCTCTCTTAAAAGAATACTTTTTGTTCGATTATATTATATCATTATAATCAAAGTTTGTAAACACCTTTTTAAAAATTATTTATTTAAAAATTTATTTATTTTTGTCATATTTAGGGAATTAAAAACATAACCCCCGATTTTTGCTCAGCAATTTACAAGATAAATCACAAATATTTTTTATAAAAAATTCCTAATTTTTTTATTCAAAATTTTAAACACAAAATTTTTAGCAATGTTATTTCTAACACACAAATATTAACACTTAAAAACAAAATCTAAAAACCACATTAATTACGCAAAATAATATTCTGAACCACAAAAGCATTTTCAATTATCAATAATACATTTTAAAATTTTGCATTATTAGTGTAATTTAGCAAATATCCTATCAAAAATCGCTACTATAAATAAAATAATTCAAAAAAATTAGTGATTTTATCAATAAATAATATAAAAGCAAAAACATTTTTTGTTTTTGCTTTTTGTTTAGATATAAACTATAATAGTTAATCTTATTTTAATAAAAATCATTTAAAAATTACTATTATTTCTTTCTACCAAATTTTAATTCTTCATACAATTTATCCAATACTTCTTGGCTTAATATTGCAGTTGGTGTTACATCTCTATCCCCTCGCTCGTAATATCCCCAAACATCAATATCCCTAATTATTGCTGCTGCCAAACTTGGTAATGGGAATCCATTTTCATAGCCTTTATCCCTTGAAGTTTGATATCCTATATCTTGGTAGTTTGTAACATACGAACCATTTTGTGCTAAACCGCCACCTGTTCTTAATTTAATAATAGCAAAATGGATATATTTTTTTCCTTCAACATTTGCTTTTAAAGAATCATATTTGGTTTTTGGTATTTCACTTTTTGCAACTGGGTTAGCAACTTCTGCACCCCCCTCTGTCTCTGGCATAAATGCTAAGCCATCTTGTTCTTTCCAATTATATATATCAAGGAAAGTTCCTTTTTCAATAAGTAACTCGTTCCAACTCTCCTCCGCGTTTGCATTACTAATTGCACCATCATAACAATAAAATACTACACCGCCTGTAAGCGAATTTGAAATTACATTATTGCGTGATGTAACAACACTTCGCTCATAAGCATAAGTTGCAAAAGACAATGCAGTATCTGAGGCATTACGAATTATGTTTCCTTCAAACTCCATATCTGCACATCTTACATGGATAAGTTTGTGGCTATTTTCCAAAACACAATGTTTTAATTTTAAATTAGCCTTCTGTATTATTTCTTTATTACCTGCTGCATCTGTAGTTGTCTCGCCCTCTACACTAAGAAGAGTTCCGTACGCACTAAACAATTTTAAACCTCTTCTATCCAAAATAGTTTGGTTAACACCATGCAAATTGCCGCCTTCTTCCGTTTTCATATCATTACCAGTAATATGAAGGTCTTGTATTGTTATTTGACTACCATCTTCCTTGGCACATACCCAAAATGCTGACCAACCGCTAACTGGTCCATTACCTTGCAAATAAGGTTTTGTTAAACTACCACTAGAAAACTTGTTTCTGCAAACAACTATTTCAAAAACGTTTAAAGTGCAACCATTGCCATAAATATCGCCATACACCTTTAAACCTTCCATTTTATTTTTCTTTGTTCCTTCCATAACTGGTGCGGCAATATAATTGTTTTGCAAACATATTGTAGGATAAAAAGCATCACTACCGCTATTATCTTCAGGTGCCATTTTGTTTTTAAGCCTTTTTACAAAATCTTCCCAATTATCTACATTTACAGCATCTTCAATAATTTGAACTTCTTTTTCTACAAGTTCTTCTTCCTCATTAACTGTTTGAGTAAAAGTAATTGTAAAACTTTTTACATTACCATCATCATAAATACTTGAAATATTATTGATAATACCATTTTTTATATTAACAGTATCACTTTTAAAATCTTTTCCATCAGGATAAACTTTGTTTAAATCAACAGGACCAACTGTACCAATTATATGAGGCAACCCGTCCATATCTACTTTTAATTCTGCACCAGTCATACCTTGAGCGGGCGAAATTTTGAAAAAAGATGACGCAAAATACACAACCACAATACATATTACTGCAGATATAACAGTTGCATAAGTACGCACAACAATTTTTCTAACTTTCGTTTTTCTCCTTCTTTTTTTTCGCGGTTTACGTTTTTGTCCATCAATGATATTTGTCATTACGTCAAATTCTTCAGAAATACGACTCTCTTCAGATTCCGTTTGGTCGCATAAACTACTAATTCCTTCCGTTTTTAAAATAGTTGCCTCGTCAGTAGAATTAGCCTCTTTAATATCCTCATTTTCACCAAATATACCTAAAGATACTACACCTTCTGCAAGTGCACTATCCGAAAATTCACCTAGTGTATTATTATCCGATTCATTATTTGATAAATCTAAATTTTCAGCATTATCAAAATCAATTTTATTGACATTGGCATCTTCAATGTCATTTGAATTAGGATTTATATTTTCCTCATTATTTATTTTGTTTAAGCAATCATTTTCATTAAGATTTTTGGTCTCTTTACTCATATTTGCCTCGCAATTAATAAATTTATAGTCATATATTTTAATATAACATATTTTTGTTGTTTTGCAAATAGTTTGTAGTATTTAGTAGATTTTTGTCTTAACCTTTTATACAAAAGTTACCAAAACCAGCAATTACACTATATCTTCCTATAAAAATATTAGTCCAAATACCTTGATTTTATTCATTATTTGCGGTATAATATGAGAAATCTAATATTTAGGAGTAAATCATGATTTTATTTAAAAATGTAAGGCCAATTATTAATGGCAGACTTGAAAAAAATTATGATATTGCAGTAGAAAATGGTAAAATTACTAATATTGCAATTAATATAGACGAAAAAACTGCAGATAAAGTTTACAACTTAAATGGCATTATTTTAGCCAGTGGTTATATTGATATCCACACTCATGGTGGTGGTGGGCATGATATGATGGAAGGTAGCAAAACTGCACTTGACGAAATATCAAAATATCACTTAATAACTGGTAGCACAACCTACATTCCAACTACACTTACTGCAGATATTCCAACTACACTTACTGCACTTGAAAATGTTAGGAATTATAATTCGCCTTATGCTAGAATTTATGGTACACACTTGGAAGGTCCATTTATCTCTTTAAAAGCACCGGGGGCTCACCCACCTGCTTATATTTTAGAGCCAAATAAGGAAAATACAAAATGGGTATGGGAAAATAAAGATATTATAACAAGAATTACTGTTGCACCAGACCAAAAAAGTAGCGACTGGTTTACAACAGAATGTACAAAAAATAATATACAAATAAGTTTGGGACATGATGCAAGTATTGATGACGAAATTAATGCTTTGACTGATAATGGAGCATCAAGTGTAACTCATATGTACAACTGCACTTCTCGCTGTTCAAGAAGAACTACTCCTCACAAGCACCTAGGTTTAACAGAAGTTGGACTTACAGATAACAGGTTATATAATGAGGTAATTGCAGATAATAGACATGTACCTAATCCATTGTTTAAAATGATTTACAAACTAAAAAGTGCTGACAAAATATGTTTAGTATCTGACTCGCTAGCAATTGCTGGTAATCATGGTGGGGAGTTTTATCTTGGTAGCGGAATATCTAAACAACGAATTGTTATAGAAGAAGATGTTGCAATTATAAAAGAATTAAACACTTATGCTGGCAGTGTAACACCTATTAGCAAAATGGTCGCAAACTTATGTCAAAACTTAAACATTCCTCTTGAAGAATGTGTTAAAATGGGTTCTTTAAATCAAGCAAAATTATTAAATATTGCTGATAGAGGCGACATAAAAGTTGGCATGCTTGCAGACTTTAACACATTAGATGAGCAAGGCAATTTAATTGACACTTATCTTGGTGGAGTAAAAGTTGATAAATAATCTTGTTTAATTTTTTATTGATACAGTATCATATAATATTTAGATAAATTAACAAAAAACATTCAAAAATCGATATTAAACAAAAAATAACTGGTAAATACCAGTTATTTTTTATTATTTTAGAATAAAATTATTTTGCACACAACTCATTAACTAAAAGCAAAAATTATTCAATTATTTTAAACTTATTCTTTAATTTGTAATAATTCTCTTGCCATTTTTACACCCATTACAGATGCCATCATTAGTCCTCTTGTCCAGCCGGAACTATCACCTAAACAATGCAAGTTTTTAATGTTTGTATTTAAGTTTTCGTCCATTTTTATTTTGTTACTATAAAACTTAAGTTCAGGGGAATACAACAGAGTTTCTGGACTTGCAAAACCTGGCACAACTTCGTCAACTGCTTTAATAAAGTTGATTATATTAAGCATAGGTCTATATGGCATAGCACTAGTTATATCACCCGCAACAGCATCTGGCAAAGTTGGTCTTACATTGCTGCTTGCAAGTTCGTGTTGCCAAGTCCGTTTGCCGTCCAAAATATCCCCGTACCTTTGCACAAGTACTTTGCCATTTGCAAGCATATTTGTAAGTTCGCCCACTTTTTGTGCATAGGCTATAGGCTGATTAAATGGCTCTGTAAACTTAGCACTGCATAATATTGACAGGTTGGTATTGTTAGATTTCTTTTCCTTATAAGAATGTCCGTTTACAACCGCTAAGTCGTTATCATAATTTTCTTGGCTGACAAATCCTCCTGGATTTTGGCAAAATGTTCTTACTTTATTTTTAAATGGCTTAGGATAACCTATTAACTTAGACTCATACAAAACATTGTTAACTTCTTCCATAATTTCATTACGAACTTCTACTCGCACACCAATATCAACAACACCTGCCTCATGCAAAATATTATGTTCTTCACAAATTTTCTCCAACCAGTCTGCACCACGTCTGCCTGTTGCAATTACTGTCTTTTTTGCCCTATATTCTACTTTATTTTTATTTTCGATAGCAATTACTCCAAGACATTCTTCCCCCTGCATAATAATATCTTCTACATTTACATTAAACTTAATTTCTACACCATTATTTAACAAATATTGCTCTATTTTAAAATAAATTTCTTGTGCTTTTTCTGTACCCAAATGTCTTATTGGGCAGTCAACCAATTTAAGTCCTGCTTGAATTGCTTTTTTTCTAATATCTTTAACTTTTTCGCTATTGCCAACACCTTCAACTTTGCTATCTGCACCAAACTCCAAATATAGGCTATCTGCATAATTTATTAATTGTTCTGCCATATCTGTTCCAATAAGTTCTGGCAAATCACCCCCAACTTCCGGGCTTAATGACAACTTACCATCAGAAAAAGCACCTGCCCCACTAAAGCCAGTTGTTATGTTACAATATGGCTTACAATTTACACATTGTTTTGTTTTGGATTTAGGGCAAACTCTTTTTTCTACTGCCCTACCTTTTTCAATAATAAGTATTTTTTTGTCACTACCCTTTTTTACAAGTTCCAAGGCAGTAAAAATCCCCGCAGGACCTGCGCCAACAATAATTAAATCATACATTATTTTTCCTCCTAAAAGCAAAAAATTGCTAAACTTATACTATACTCAAGTGGCATAGTAAACTTTAGCAAGTTTGTAGAAACGCTCACGCAATATGTGAACTTATATGTCCAACCTAGTAGATTATATCATATATATTTATTTTGTCAATACCTTTGTCAAAATTTATCAAAAATTTTAAAGATAATTTGTATCGTAAAAGTTATACTTAAAAAATCATTAATTACTATTACATATTATTATTTTACCATATTTTTTGTAACTATACAATAGCAAAATAAAAATTGGTGCTCAAACACCAATTTTAACTATTATAGTCATTACTTTAAACTTAAAAGTGCCAAAAATTTGGCACTTTTAAATTATTATTTATCCTCTTTCTCGCAAAAGTGTTGCGGGCGCTATTTTTTTAACTGGTATTGCACACAACATTGATACAATATAAATTAGTAAAGGAATTGCAAAGATTATTCCCACAATATATCCCCATGGTATAATAAAAGCAAAATGTCCTGCACCTATAATACCACCCATTAATGATAATAGTGGTGAGGTGATTAAACCGCCTATTATACTACCAACAAGGCTGCCTATAACACCCAAAATTACCATTGCAATTGCTATTTGCGTCATGATATTTGTTGTTGAATAACCTAAAGCCTTATAAACTGCATAATTTCGCCTTTCGCGTAAAAGTTTTAGTTTTGTAAGCATAACAAGTAGCAAACTAATAATTATTGCAGTAACTGACATAAACACAGACATTACTGCATCGGCTGCCGTTTCTACAGTATTTAAAATCATACTTCCTAACCTATCTTTGCCAGTCATAAAACCGCCAAACTCAATATTTTTTTCGTTGTTTACGCTCATTAAAACTTTACGTATATCATCATAACTAGGCACTTTATCCTGCTCAAAATAAAATAATCTTTGAGAACTTGCATACTCCAGTTGATTTTCTGGAATTAAATCTATAAACAAATCCAAAAATGCCATATAATGACAATTTTCAAATAAAGACTGAAAATATCCTACTACAACACATTGCCTTGTAACTTCTTCCATTGAAAACTCTTTTATGTGCAAAGTAATACTATCGCCAATATTATACCCTTTTTGTTTTGCTAATTTTTCATTTAACAAAATTTCATTTGTGTATTTTGGTTCTCTTCCTTTATAAACCATTTTAGTACGCAATATATCAAACCTCTCAAAACATTGCCCACGTACCCAGTCGCCATCATCTAAATCGCATCCAATATTAATCTCTTCCATCATATCTGCAACATAGCCGTCCATATTTCTTATAGCATCAAAATATGGTTTGGTATCATCATATCTTAAGCCTATAACATAATCGGGATTTTCTATGGCTGACATTTGTATGAGCGCAGTTTGGTCGACTTTTAAATTGTAAAATACTACACTAACAAATGAAGATAAAAGAGTCATAATCAATACAACAACTACAACCATTATGCTTCTATTTACCTCACCTACCACACTTTTTACACCAAGTGACGCATTAACTGGCAATTTAGATTTACAAAGTGGTGCTAAATTTCTTTTAAATGAATGTGTTTCAATATTATTTCGCATTGCAGACAATGGTGTTACTCTTTTTACCCTGCTGGTAGCAAGCATAACTACACCACTTATAACACCCAAAATCATAGCAATTGCCACAAAAATACTGCCAACATTTAAACCTATAGCCTTACTGCAGTCAAGCCTTGCCATATTTGTAATTATATTTACAAAAGACGGCATTAGTGTAATACCCAATATCAAGCCTATAATCATACAAATACTGCTTATCACACCATATATTGCAAGATAACTTAGCCTTAACATATTTGTAGTATAGCCTAGTGCTTTAAAAACACCTAAATTTCTTACTTCATCCATAACCGAAGAACGTACTAAAAAGCCAATTACTATAGCAACAATAACCGCAACTATTATGGAAAAAGCAATCATAGCAGCACCTAATATTGTTATAAATGGACTAGTTGCATCTTTAAATGTATGTCTTGGGGAATATCCACCACCAATAATTTCAAAATTTGGATTAACAAGCCAATTTTCCATATTATACTCATTTATAACTTGCAAAATTTCTTTTCCGACTTCTTCTTGATACTTAGTGCTTTCCGCCTCGTTTTTATATTTTAAGTTTATATTTATTACTTGCTCTTCAACAATATTTTGGTCAGTTTGACTAAACCCCTTAACCATACTATATAAATCATTATCAACATAAAAGTAAACATTGCTATAAATTTTTGTCATATCATCAAACACACCAGCAACATAACCATAATAGTCTTCACCATTGTACTTAAACAAAACTTTATCACCAACATTTCCAGTAATTAGATAATTACCTGTCACATAAACTTTAAAACCTTCACCACTAACTTCATTTCTAATATAAGGTTTAAATTTATTATTTTTATCTTGTATGTTATATAGTCCAACATTTTTATAACCGACACTACCAACCGCACCATAAATAAATTCAAAAATATAATTGTTGTCATTTTGAGGCATCTCTAACCACATAAATGGCTGGACATCATAATAATCTATATCTTCTCTTTCTTCTATTTTATCAATTATTCTACTTGACAAAGGTCCGCCGACCTCTTCATAAACAAAGGTGCATAAATCAGGTGAATTTGACAAATTTTTTGCGTTATAATACAAATCACCCATACCCAAACAAATTGATAGTCCAACTATCATCATAAGTACAGACAATATCACAAATAAACCAGTTATAAAAAAGCCAACTTTGCCTTTATGAAAATGTGATTTTATTATACTCCACATAATCTGCCCCTCCTTATGATAATGTTACTATCCTCTTTCTCTTAAAAGTGTTGCCGGTGCAATTTTTTTAACAGGTACTGCACACAACATTGAAACCAAATAAACAAGCAATGGTATAGCAAAGATTATAGCCACTATATATCCCCAAGGGACAATAAACGCAAACTTACCTATTCCTATAATATTACCTGCTAAGGATAATATTGGTGAAGTTAATAGTGCACCTATAATACTACCAAACAAACTACCTACTACACCCAAAATAACCATTGCAATTGCTATTTGCGTCATTATATTAGGTGTAGTATAACCTAAAGCCTTATAAATAGCATAGTCTCTTTTTTCTCGCAAAAGTTTTAGTTTTATAAGCATAACAAGTAGCAAACTTATTACAATTGCAGTAATCGCTATAAATACGGACATTACAGCATCGGCAGCAGTTTCTACTGTATTTAAAAATTGATTTT
>OFGX01001112.1_pt1 | contig 17225 bp, 13 predicted proteins | sample 1521831 | NCBI WGS metagenome assembly OFGX01 (sample SAMEA3504080, study PRJEB24116) | mouse gut metagenome | biome: mouse gut; feature: mouse-associated habitat; material: faeces | place: Denmark | collected 2011 | reverse complement strand
CTATTCGCACGAGTACCCTCGCTTCGCTGGGGCAGACCCTGTGCATATTATTTTTATCTTATAGGAAAGTCATGGACTTTAACACTTTACAGTAACACAGTCTTTCCTATAAGATAAGAAAAAGGCCGCAGGAAAGTCCTTTCCTACAGCCCAATATAGCCTAATACGCCGCTTGTAAAAGCGGCGGCAAATCGGTATAGAGTCAGAGAGATTTCTCACTTTCCTGCAAACAGGCACAACAATATTGCGGCAAAAAGCCGCAAACCATTGGCGCATATTCTGTTCTTATCTGCAAGAAACGTGAAACATCCCTCCACCCCTTTCTTTTTATTTTTCTGACAGTGTACCACAAAGCCTAGGAACAAGCAAGCAGAAATAAAAATTTCTATGGCTTTCCTACAGGCTTACTTCCGGGATACCGGCCTGCTGCCAATTGATGCTTTTTCCCAAAAAAGCAAAGCCGTAGCTTCGAACCCGCTCACATCCCCAGACAGGAATGCCCGGATAAAATCATTGTAATTGGAAGTATCCTCCTTGGGTTTTCTCGGCCCTTCCCACGGGAACGCCTAGCAACATTATTTCTCCATGGGCTGAATCTTTGCAAGCTGCTTCACTTCTTCCACTTTTAGGCCTGAATACTCTGCAATTTTCTCAATGGGCAGTTCCCTATCCCTAAGCATTTTCAAAGCTGTTTCTTTTTTCGTTTCATTCTGCCCTGTGTTCAGAATTCTCCGTGCTGCTGTACCTCCTAATGCACCCTTCATAACTATCACCTATCCCTTTCTGCAAATTCACATAATTTCGCTTTAATGATAATTGATTAACTCTATTATGCTACAAAAACAGCAAAAAGTGAATAGTTTTCAAAAGAAATTTAGCTGTTTTTTTGAAAAAATGCGAAAACAAGGAAAGAAGAAGGCTGGAAGATTTTTATTGGGACATACAAAAACATACTTATTCGCCAAATGACTTGCTGTTTCTCCTGAAAGAATGGCAAATCATTTGGCGCAAAGCCATAAAAGATTATCTTCTATGCAAAGGGGTTTTCCGTGGGATAAAGCATCCCCTTGGGCTGGTTAAAGTCAATTTCCTCCACTGGGACGCCTAGGTATTGAAATACCTCATACAAGGTTTTCCCAAAATGCCCAAATACAACAGCCCCATGGTGGGGATAATTTTTCTCAATCAGCACATGGCGGTAGAACCGGCCCATCTCCGGGATGGCAAAGACGCCGATGGAGCCAAAGGAACGGGTGGCAACCGGCAGCACTTCCCCTTGGGCGATATAAGCGCGGATTTTTGCGTCCGAAGTGCTTTGCAGACGGTAAAAGGTAATATCCCCCGGCGCAATATCCCCTTCCAGAGTCCCTTGGGTGACTTCTTCCGGCAGGCTCCGCGCCATAATAAGCTGGTATTTCATTTCACAGAAGGACAGCTTGCTGGATGGGGTATTTCCGCAGTGGAATCCCATAAAAGTGTCTTTCAGCGCATAATTAAATTTACCTTTTATTTCCTGCCCATACATGTCGGCAGGCACGGAGTTATTGATGTCTAATAATGTTACCGTATCTTGGCTAATGACAGTCCCGATAAATTCACTGAGGGCGCCGTAAATATCCACTTCGCAGGACACTGGGATTCCCCTCTGGGTCAGGCGGCTGTTCACATAGCAGGGCACAAAGCCAAACTGTGTCTGGAAAGCCGGCCAGCACTTCCCAGCAATGGCTGTAAACTCCCGGCTCCCTTTGTGGTTTTCCACCCAATCCAAGAGGGTAATCTCATACTGCGCCAGCTTGGAAAGGATTTCCGGCTTCTTATTCCCTGCGCCCAGTTCCTCTTCCATCTCTGCCACAACTGCCGGAATCCGCCCATCTCCAGCGTGATTGTTGAAAGATTCAAACAAATCCAGTTCTGAGTTTTCCTCAATTTCCACCCCAAGGTTATAAAGCTGCTTAATGGGTGCATTGCAGGCCAGAAAATCCTGCGGCCTTGGGCCGAAAGAAATAATTTTCAGGTTCCGAAGGCCAAGGATTGCCCTTGCAATTGGCCGGAACCCATGTATCATGTCGGCACATTCGTCTGCGGTCCCAACCGGATATTCCGGGATATATGCCTTGATGTTGCGAAGCTGCAGGTTGTAGCTTGCGTTCAGCATACCGCAGTATGCGTCGCCCCGGCCCTGGATCAAGGAGTCGCCTGATTCCTCGGCTGCCGCCACGAACATTACAGGGCCGTCAAAATGCTTTGCCAGAAGGGTTTCGGAAATCTCCGGTCCGAAATTGCCTAAGTAAACTACCAGTGCGTCACAGCCGGCCTTCTTTACATCCTCAAGGGCCTGAACCATATGTATCTCGCTCTCCACGATACAGATGGGACATTCGTAAATGTCTGCGGCTTCGTATTTCTCTTCATAAGCTTTTACCAGAGCTTTTCTGCGGTTTACGGACAAAGACTCCGGAAAACAGTCTCTGCTCACTGCTACAATTCCTACTTTTACTGATGGAATATTAATCATCTTTTTCCTCCTATTCCAGTCGCTGCGCGACAGCTCTAAAGGGTAAAGTCACTTCGGCACACTTGTTATGAGAGAAACTTTCATTCGAAAAGGCACTCATGAAAGTTCCTCTCGTGCGCCTTTGCGACTTTACCAGCCGGTCTGTTCCAGTTCCGTTTTTAGTTCCAATTACAATTTTAAATTCTCGCCCTTAAGTCCCACAAAGGCCCCGTCTGCGCCCAGGCCTGATTCCTCGTGGGCAATCAGCCACTTGTTTCTTGCAGTCATCAGCTTTTCTTCCGCAGATTTTCCTGTCAGCACAGGCGGCTCTGTGTTCGTTCCCTTGGGAAGAATAATCACAACCCGGAAGCCCTCTTCCTTCAGATTGCACGGCGCATAGTGAAGGGTGGTGGCGTAAAGCTCTACCACACAGCCGGCCGGAGCCTCAAAAGCCTCCATCTTAGAGGTATCATATGTAAAATCTGCTTCCACATCCTGCTGCATGCCTACGATTAAAACTGCTCCGGTCAAAGGGATGTTGATCTCTGAATTGCGGTGATATTCCACAGCGTTCAGTGTATGATTGTTTCCGTTGCAATAACCAACCTGAATCGGCATCCCTCCGAATATGCTGTTCTCCAACGCATCAAATTCCTCACACGCCTCAAGCTCCGGGGCAGACGCCACGTAAACCACATCCTGGGGCATCGGCGTTCCCTCCAGACGCTTCAGCAAATCCGGCGCCTTTACATCCAATACTCTTCCGTATTTCTGAAATTCTTTGTCAGTTACTTTCTTAATCTGCATTGCGGTTCTCCTTTCAGTCATTTAGTTCACCTATTAAACTAACTGAATTTATAGTATCACCCGGTCAGAGGAAACGCAAGTATTTTGCAATGAAAAGCGCTTAATATTCCTGGCCTGCATACCTGCTTTTTTGTTTGCTTTACCGCGAATTATCCCGCACTTTTTGTCATTACTTTTTCTCTTTACTTCTTATCCCTGCTTTTTACCTTTACTCTCTATTTCTGCGCTTCCCTCTTGGAAACCACATCAAAGATAACTGCCGCCAGAAGCACAAGCCCCTTTACCACTCTCTGATAGTTGGCGTCCACGCCCATGATGCTCATGCCCAGGTTGATAACGCCCATAAGAATAGCGCCTACAATAACTCCGGGAACGGTTCCCACGCCGCCGTAAGCGGAAGCGCCGCCGATAAAGCAGGAACCAATCGCATCCATCTCATAGTTCTGCCCATAAGTCGGCTGCGCAGAGGTCATACGGGCGATGGTCAGCATACCGGCCAGAGCGGACAAAAAGCCCATGTTGAGATAAGCGATAAAGTAAACCTTATCCGTATTGATACCGGAAAGCTTTGTGGCCTTCTCATTTCCTCCCACCGCATAGAAGTAACGTCCTGTTGTGGTATTGGAGGTTATGTAGCCATAAACAAGAACCACAATCAGCACCCACAAAAGCGCGGAGGGAATACCCTTGTACCGGGACAGCTTGTAGGCAAATACCAGGATTACAGCCGAAATCAGAACGGTCTTAACAAGCATACCGGAAATTGGATCTACCTCATAGCCCTTCTTCACCCGACTCATACGCCCCTTCACCTGGAGCAGTATATAAATGGCAGCAGCAAGAACACCTGCCAGCATACAGGTCAGATTAAAGCCCTCCACTCCGAAGAAATCCGGTACAAAGCAGTTGGCGCCGCCGCCGAAGATTTTGATAAAGGCTTCGGAATTTAGGGATACGGTCAGTCCGTTCAGCACCACATTGGACAAGCCGCGGAATACAAGCATACCGGAAAGTGTGGTGATAAAGGGAGGAATCCGCACAAATGCGATCCAGTAGCCCTGCCATGCGCCGATCAGCGTTCCGATGACTAACATAGCAATCACGGCTACGCCCATATTCATTTTAAAGTTCTCCATCAGCACGGCGCCCACCGCGCCTACAAAGCAGACAACCGATCCCACGGAAAGGTCGATGTTGCCGCCTGTAAGGATGCAGAGCAGCATACCGGTTGCCAATACAAACACATAAGCATTCTGGGAAATCAGATTGGAAATATTCTGGGCAAGCAGAATCTTACCCCCTGTTTTCCAGGTAAAAAACAGTGTCACCAGGACGAGTACAATAATCATGGTATATTTTTGAAGGACGGCTTTCATATTTGCTTTATCCATAATGTCTATTCTCCTTTACTTGACTTTAAAATCTGGGCCATAATCCGCTCCTGGGTCGCTTCCTCCGCCTCAAGCTCGCCTACCATCTTACCTTCATTCATCACGTAAATGCGGTCGCACATGCCGAGAACCTCCGGAAGCTCGGAGGAAATCATTATCACGGATTTTCCCTCTGCCACCAGACTGTTGATAATGCAGTAAATCTCATATTTGGCGCCTACGTCGATACCCCTGGTAGGCTCATCAAGAATCAGAACATCCGGGTCCGCAAACATCCACTTCGCCAGCAGAACCTTCTGCTGATTGCCGCCGCTTAGGTTTCCTACATTCTGCTCTACCGTCGGACATTTGGTGTTCAGCTTTTCCTTGTACTCCACGGCAATCTGGTATTCCTTATCCTTATCAATGACGCCCCGGGCGCTGATGCTGTTCAGATTGGCCAGTGTGGTATTTATTTTAATGGGATTGGAGAGAATCAGGCCGTTGCCCTTGCGGTCCTCGGTCACATAGGCCAGTTTCCGCTTAATGGCGTCGCGGACATTTTTAAGCTCCACCTCCTGCCCCGCAATCTTAAGGGTTCCGGAAATGTTGGTTCCGTAGCTCTTTCCGAAAATGCTCATGGCAAGCTCTGTCCGTCCGGCGCCCATAAGACCGGAGATTCCCACCACCTCGCCCTTGCGCACATTCATGGACACGCCGTCCACCACCTTGCGCTCGGTATAGAGAGGATGGTACACCGTCCAGTCCTTAACCTCCAGATTGATATCTCCAATATGCTTTTCCGTTCTCTTTGGGAAACGGTCTGTCAGATCCCGGCCCACCATTCCCTTGATGATCCGGTCCTCGCTGATATCGTCCGCCGCCTTGTCAAGTGTCTCAATGGTGGAGCCGTCCCGGATCACCGTTATTTTATCTGCTACATAAGAAATCTCATTCAGCTTATGAGAAATAATTATCGAAGTCATGCCCTGCTTCTTAAACTCCAGCATCAGATCCAGAAGCGCCTGGGAATCCGATTCATTTAAGGAGGCCGTAGGCTCGTCTAATATCAGCAGCTTTGCATGCTTTGCCAGTGCCTTCGCAATCTCCACAAGCTGCTGCTTTCCTACGCCGATGTCTTTGATCAAGGTCCGTGAGGATTCCTTAAGACCTACCTGGCGCAGATATTTGTCCGCCTGTCCGTAGGTTTCGCTCCAGTCAATGGCCGCCTTTTTTCCGCGCTCATTTCCAAGAAACATATTTTCCCCGATGGTCATATAGGGGATAAGTGCCAATTCCTGATGAATGATGACAATGCCTTTTTCTTCGCTGTCCTTAATCTTTCCGAACTTACAGACTTCTCCGTTGTAAATAATGTCTCCCTCGTAGGTTCCGTAAGGGTAAATGCCGCTTAAGACATTCATAAGCGTGGACTTTCCGGCGCCGTTTTCCCCTACCAGGGCGTGGACCTCGCCCTCTTCCACCTTTAGATTGACGTTGTCAAGCGCTTTGACGCCCGGGAATGTTTTGGTGATGCTTTTCATTTCCAATAAAATCTTCGCCAATTTTATAATCCCCCTGTTTTATTCCTGTCCTGCAATCACATTCCGGTACACGGTTACTGAGAACAATTCCCAGTCACAGATGCATGCGCCTGCAAATTGTTCCGTGCACCGGAATGTGATTGCTGATTCCAGTTCTTTTTCATAGAACGGAACAGGCGGGAGAATCCCGCCTATTCTCATTTTTGTCTGCATTTTGCTGATTACTGAAGGTCTGCCTCCGTATAGTAACCGGAATCAACCAACAGCTCTTTGTAGTTGTTCACATCTGCGAATACCGGCTCGCAAAGATAAGAGGGAACTACGATAGCGCCGTTGTCATAAGTCTCGGTATCATTTACTTCCGCCTCTTCGCCCTTCATGATGGAATCTACCATCTTTACTACCTGGCTTGCCAGTGTACGGGTATCCTTGAAGATGGACATGGACTGTTTTCCTGCAATCATGTTCTTTACGTTGGCAACGTCACAGTCCTGACCTGTGATAACCGGCCATTCGCCTGTGTAAGCAGCCTCAAGCGCATTGGTTACGCCAAGTGCGGTGGAGTCGTTGGAGCAGAGTACTACGTCAAGCTCTGTGCCGTCCGCATAGTAGGAAGCAAGAATGGCATCCATTCTGGACTGTGCGGTTTCTGTCGCCCAGTTTGCCGTTGCAACCTCTGCAAATTCCTTCTGACCGGACTGGATCACCAGTTTGCCGGACTCGATATAGGGATTCAGTACATCCATAGCGCCGCCATAGAAGAAGTTGGCATTGTTGTCGCCCGGGTCACCGGTAAAGATCTCCATGTTGAAGGGTCCCTCGGCATTTTCCAGATCAAGAGCCTGTACAATGTACTCGCCCTGCTTCTGACCTACCATGTAGTTGTCAAAGGTTGCATAGTAGGTAACTGCGTCGGAGTTCATCAGCAGACGGTCATAAGCGATAACCGGAATGTTGGCTTCCTTTGCCTGAGCCAGAACGGTTCCGAGCGCGTCGCCGTCGATGGATGCGATAACCAGAACCTTGCAGCCGTTTGTAATCATGGTTTCAATCTGGGATACCATTGTTGCGTTGTCATTGCTTGCATACTGCAGGTCTACGGTGTAGCCTGCTGCTTCCAGTTCCGCCTTCATGTTGGAGCCATCCTGATTCCATCGCTGAAGATCCTTGGTGGGCATTGCCACGCCTACCAGACCTCCTTCTCCGCCTGCGCTCTCTGCCGGAGCCTCTGTTTCACCCTCTGCCTGTGCAGGAGCTTCTGTCTCGCCCTCTGCCGCTGCCGGAGCTTCCGCTTCTTTGGAACCGCAGCCTGCCAGCATAGCGGTTACCATTGCCGCTGCCAGAATGACACTGAGTAATTTTCTCTTCATGTTTTCGTCCTCCCTGAATGTTGTTCTGCAATCTCTCTCCCCGCTTTTAAGCAAGAACAGGTTCCGAATGTAAATGCATACGGACGAAAGTCCTTATACTTGGATTTGAGACATTGCTTTTTGTGATTTATTTGGTACATTTGTACTATACCACAAGTTGTATAGCAATTAGTTGTCTACTTTCTTGACAATTTTGCTATTTAATTCATTCACTAAACTAATTATAGCATTTTTTTGTTCTAAAAAAATGAAGAAAGACAAATTTGTCCTGGCAGCGGCTGTTTTAAATGTTGCTCTTTCCTGCAGCCCACGGTATAATGATTACAAAAAGCTAAGAATTAAGGGAGAATCCGTATGCAGAATTTAAAATACAAAGCAGTGGCACTGGATTTGGACGGAACACTGACGGACAGCGACAAAAAGCTTCCTCTCAAAAATAAAGAAGCTCTGTGGAAAGCCATGGACCTGGGCGTTCAGGTTATCTTAATCTCCGGCCGCTCGGTCATGGGGATTACCGGTCTTGCAAAGGAACTGGAATTTGAAAAGCGGGGCGGAATCATTGCTGCTTTTAACGGAGGCAAAACCTTTGATTACAAAACCGGCACTATGATTCAGCAGTTATTTTTCCCCAGGGAAGCCATTGCCGATACCTGTGCCATTGTCAGGAAATACGGTGCGCAGCCCTTATCCTATACGGACAATGAGATTGTGGCGGAGACGGACACAGATCACTATGTCCTTGCCGAGTGCAAATGCAATTCCGCGCCGGTAAAAAAGGTTCCGGATCTTCCGAAATTTCTGGACTATCCGATTCCAAAGATTTTAGGAGCCGGGGAGCACGAGCGGCTTGTGAAAGCCCGGGAGGAATTTCTTTCCAAATATTCACATATCTGTGACAGTTTCTTCGCAGAGTCTTATTTTCTGGAGCTGGCTCCCAAGGGTGTGGCTAAGGACAAGGCTCTGGCCCATATCTGTGAATATCTGGATATTACCCGGGAGGAAATTATGGCCTGCGGCGACGGCTTTAACGATATTCCCATGCTTGAATATGCCGGACTTGGCATTGCTATGAAAAATGCCTACCCGGAGACCCAGGAAAAGGCGGACTGCATTGCCCCCTTTACCAATGATGAATGTGGTGTTGCCTGGGCTGTGGAAGAATTTATATTGAAGGCTTCCTGCGGGCAGGTATAGATGTGTATTCCCCGTATTTCTTTGCGTTGATTTTGAAGGGGACGGAATTTATGCGGGGATCTACCAATATGATTGGAAACGGAGCTTTTGATGCGGCAGGAATATGAGCTTATTGAACATTCAATTATCAAAAATATGAAGGTTTTTCTGGTAAATCTTGATTACCGCACGCCTCATATACATGGGGATATGGAGATGTGCCTGATTCTGGACGGAGGCGTTACCCTTTTTTCCCGGAACCGGCAGCTTCATTTTGACAGGGATGATTTTTTCCTTCTGAGTCCCTGTACGCCCCATGAGCTTCGGGCGGATAAGCATGCGCTGATTCTGTCTATTCAGATTAAGAAGTCTCTTTGCATGGATTATTATCCTCAGATTAACAATACGGAATTTTCTCTGGTGTCGGGGCGGAGTGTTTTTCCTGCCGAGAAAGCGAAGCTGCTTCGTGATACGGCGATTTCCCTGGCTTATGCTTATTTTTCTATGGAAAAAGGCTTTGAGTTTCAATGTATGAGTCTGGTGAATGAGCTTCTCTATCTCTTTGTCTGCCATCTGCCTACCGTATGCCTGTCGGAGGACGGGAGGAAAAAGCAGTGGATTCATTATGAACGGATTCGGCAGATTACGGAGTATATTGATGCTCATTTTTCGGAAAAGCTGCTGCTCTCGGAGATTGCTAAGATGCAGCATCTTTCGCTTCATTATCTTTCTCATTTGTTTAAGGATTATTTTCAGATGAGTTTTCAGCAGTATGTGGCGGCGCTGCGGTGTGAAAAGGCTCGTCAGCTTTTGCTTTTGACGAGCCTGAATCTTTTGGATATTTCGTTGGAATCCGGATTTTCCGATATTAAGTATTTGAATAAGGCTTTTGTAAGGCAGTATGGATATTCTCCCAGGGAGTATCGGGCGCAGTTTGATCGGGAGGAGCTGCCTTCGAAGCAGAGATCCATCTTGAGTACCCAGGAATTTTTGTCGCCTAAGGCGAGTCTGGTTTGGCTGGAGCGCCTAGAGCGTGTTTGAAAATTGCTTTCCGGCAGATTGCAGGAATGAATTTTCAAACACGCTCTAGGGGAGATGTAGCTTTTATAGCCTTATTCTCCAACTGTCAAAATCTTCTCCAGCGCTTGTACATCCCCGGTTTTTAAAATCTCTACCTGCTCCGGAACGGATACCAGAACCGCTGTGGTAATATCGTATCCGGCCTCCTTAATTGCATCCATATCAAACTCCAGCAGACGCTCTCCTGCCTTCACTTTAGCGCCGGATTCCTTCAGCGCCCGGAAATGCTTTCCGTTAAGCTCCACCGTATTGATTCCTACATGAATCAAAATCTCCGTTCCGCTCTCGCTCACCAGCCCAATCGCATGCTTTGTGTCAAAGAACATGGCAATCTCTCCGTCAAAGGGTGCAACCACCTCTCCCTTTGCCGGAACAATTCCGACGCCTGCTCCCAGAGCGCCGGAAGCAAAGGTTTCATCCCCGATCTCCGTATAAGGAATCACCCTTCCCTCTACAGGCGCATAGACTGCATTTGGCTCCGTTTCCATATGTACCGCAGATGCCGTTTCAGCAAGTTCCTCTTTTTCCGCCGGTTTAACCGGCTCCTCCGGATCCTTGTATCCAAACATCCAAGTCAATGCAAAGGACGCCCCTGCCGCAATAAGGAACATTATAATATAGTTTAAAGGATCATGCAGACATAACAGCAGGCCAAAAATGCCGGTCACACCTGTCCCGGACGCCCCAAGACCTACAATAGAAGCATAGAGCGCTCCGCAGGCTCCTCCTATGGCTCCGCAGATAAAGGGCTTAAAGAAACGCAGGTTCACGCCGAAGATTGCCGGCTCCGTAATTCCCATAAAGCAGGACATTGCGGAAGGTACTGCCATAGACTTTGTTCTCTGATTTTTTGTTTTTAAGGCAACTGCCAAAGTAGCCGCACCCTGGGCGATATTGGCCGCAGACGCCAGAGGCAGCCAGTAAGTAACGCCGTAAAGTCCAAGCTGTCCCACATCAATCACCGTATACATATGATGAACGCCTGCCACCACCGTTGTCGAATAGAGACCGCCCATCAAAAAGCTTCCGATTCCCATCGGCAATGCAATCAGCTGCTGTACTCCGCCGATGATTCCGTTTTCAATGGCTACAAATACCGGTCCGATAACAGAATAGGTAAGATACCCCGTTGCAAATACGCTCACCAAAGGCGTTACAAACAAATCAAACATAGCAGGAACGATTTTGTGCAGCTTCTTTTCAATCATGCACATCACAAAAACTGCAATAATAACCGGAATCACATGGCCCTGGTAGCCCACCAAATCCACTTCATAAAGTCCGAACCAAACCTTCTGTGTCCTCAGAACACCCTCGCTTGCCACTGTCCAGGCGTTTTGAAGATCCGGGTGAATCATCAGCATACCGATGACCGCCCCCAAATAGGGATTGCCTCCGAACACCTTCGCCGCGCTGTAGGCAATGAGAATCGGCAGGAACACATAAGCCGTATTTGCAAAGAGATTGGCAAATACAAAGATGGAACCGGAGGTATTGATGTTCAGGAATCCGTTATTTACCATAAAATTGAGGGCTTCCATGATTCCCATCAAAAATCCGCTTGCTACAATCGCCGGAATAATAGGCACGAAAATATCTCCCAAAGTCTTGATGGCCTGCTTGTAAAACGGCTGCTTAGCCGCCGCTGCAGCCTTGGCATCCTCCTTGCTGGCTGCGGTCAGACCGGATACGGCCAAAAATTCGTCATATACCTTGTTGACCGTCCCGGTTCCCAGAATAATTTGAAGCTGGCCGGACGCGCTGAATACCCCCTTTACGCCGTCGATCTCCTCTACTGCCTTCACATCGCATTTTGCATTGTCCGCCAGTACCAGACGAAGACGCGTGGCACAATGAGCCGCGGAAATCAGATTTTCCCTTTTCCCGACCTTTTCGTAAATCGCTTCCGCCGTTTTTCTGTAATCCATAACGTTCCCCTTTCTTTTTTAGGCCCCTGGGCCGTTTTTTATATTAACCGCAGCCGCTTTCACATCGTCTGAACCTTTTTGCCTGTTTTGCCCTGCGGTCAATTTTACTGTTATGCTTATTATGCCTCTTCTAAATGATAAGAATAAGTTCCCTTACTGTTCGGCGCCTCTATTCGGATGGTAAAAGCATCCTCTTTTGGGTAAAAGCGTGTGGAAAATACGTCCTCTCCTTCATTTAAGAACACCTCTGCGCCGGAGACATCAATCAAAAGCCGCAGGCGCTCAAGCTTATCCACTTCTCTGCCCCGCAAAGTCCTTCCTGCTCCAAGTGCGGAATCCGTAAATTCCATCCAAAATATTTTTTCCTCCGGGCTGTAGCTCAGTCTTAAGCCTCCCGCCAAAAGAATCTGCAGGCCCTCTCCCGCCGTATTCAGCTCAAATGCACAACAGGATTCCACCACTCCCTCAAAGTATCCTTCAAAGGAATGTGAGCAGTTCCACCATTCTGTCAGCTCTCTTACCGGATTCTGGCAAAGCACGCCGTGCCGTATGGACAGTTCTCTCGGAATCGTCATGATATGCTGCCAGCCGTCCTCCACCGTAGGATTGACATAAAACTCCTCCGCATCCGGCATTCCCATCCATGCAATCTGAATCCTTCTCCCGTCATCTGCAAGAAAGGTCTGGGGCGCATAAAAATCAAATCCGCCGTCCAGCTCCCGAAATTCTCTTACCTGCGCTCCCTTGCGGAAATCTCCTTCTATAAAGCAGGTAACACTCTGATACACATTGGCGTATTTCAATCCTTGCTCCTCTACTCCCTGAGGAGAGATGCAAAGAACGGTCCGACCTTCCAATTCATAGATATCCGGACATTCCCACATATATCCAAACTCCTCCTCCGGCTCAAAACGGCCAAGAAGCTGCCAATGCCTTTTATCCTCAGAGGAGTATAGCAGCGCTATGCCTTTGTCCTCCTTTGTCCTGGCTCCCTGCACCATATAGTAGATACCTTCCTGCTTCCAAACCTTTGGATCTCTTACATGACAGGTCAGATCAGACGGGTAATCACACTTGGTCATCAAAACCTCCTTTGTCTCGATTTCCCTGCCGTCTTTGCTTACGGCAAGCATGGTATAGGATCTCCTGCCTGTATTTATAAAGTCATAATCGCCTGTCTCTTTTACGTTTCCCGTATAGTACAGGTACATTTCCCCCTCCTCCGCAACAGCAGAGCCTGAGTAAGTTCCGTGGCAGTCCTCCTGCTGATCCGGCATCAGAGGCACGCCCTCAAAGGTCCAGTGAAGAAGATCCCGGCTGGTGCAATGTCCCCAAAACTTTAAGCCGCCCTCCGGCTGAAAGGGTGAAAACTGATAAAACGCATGATAAACGCCCTGATACTGACAAAGTCCGTTGGGATCGTTGAGCCATCCTGCGGGCGGTGCGATGTGAAGCTTTGGACGCCAACGGGTTTTTTCCGTTTCCTCCTGCTTCAGCTCTTTTTCAATTAACTGCTTCCATAAACGGGAAAGTGCGTTCATAGGATTCCTCCTGCTCCTTTCAAGCTTTAAGCTGACTTTCTTTGTTTTTTCCTTCTTTTCTTTCATCCCGCATTTGTTTCCATACTCTCGACGTGAATACGTATTCACACTTGGGGTATAAAAAGGGCCATTTGAAATCCGCCCTCAAAACAGCAAATATTTCAAGCCCTATTTTTTAAACAATATACTGCCTGCAAATCCTTTTCACAAAGCAATTACAGAGCTGCTTCTCGGAATCAGCCGGGCATGCATAGGATGAGCCTCCCCTTGAAGCTCCTCCGGCTGCTCAATTCTGTGCAGAAGCAGCTCCACAGCCTTCGCTGCCATAGCCTCATTGGGCTGAGACACGCTGGAAAGCCTGGGATAGAGATATTCACACATATAGGTATTGTCAAAGCCCACCAATGCCGCACGGCCCGGAACCTCAATTCCCATCCTCTGCAAAATTCCGAGAATCTGTAAGGCCCTTCTGTCGTTATAGGCAAAGATTCCCGCACGGCCCGGATACTGTTCCAGATGCTTTGCCAGATGCTTTTCAATGGCCGCAGGCTCCTTTGTCACTATATTGGTAAAATGCTTCCGATTGGCAGGGGCAAGCTTTTCAACAGCCTCCATAAAGCCCTCATACTTTTCATCCGCCATATTTCCGAAAAATACATAGCTCTCACAGCCCTGTTCATGGAGATGGCGTCCAACCTGGCTCCCCGCCTCCCTGTGATCTACGTAAACACTGTCCAGCCCTTTTGCCCGCCGGGTAATCACTACGGCAGGAATATGAAGTCTGCGGACCCTGTCTCTCCACTCCGCGGTTTCCTCCTGTACCGGAACCACCACAAGGCCGTCAACCCGATAGCGCTGTACCACCTCCAGACATTCCTGCTCACGTTCCGGATGATAATTGGTGTTAAATAGAATCAGACGGTAACCGTTTTTTCCTGCCTCCTGCTCAATATGCTTTACCAAATCCGCAAAAAAAGCATTGGAAATATCCGTAAGAATCACACCGATGAGATGTGTTCTGCTCCCCGCAAGGCTCTGAGCCATTACATTCGGCTGATAGCCATGCTCTCTGGCGCAGGCCGTCACACGTTCCCTTACCTCCGGGTTCACAGCCTGGTTTCCATTCAGCACACGGGAAACCGTCGGCTGGGATACACCGGTCAGTTTTGCGATTTCGGTCATTGTAATCATAAGAGCCTCCGCCATTGAATTTTAGAAATATTTGAAACGAATCGTACAGCCTTTTTCATCCGTTCCTTACGCTGTGAATACGTATTCACAAGTTCTGTCACTATACTACAACGATTATGTGTCCCCTGTCAATTATGAAATGTCAACAAATTTAAAAGAGTATTTTTATGCAAGTTGACAAAAATTCATCCTTATAAAAATCGGCTTAACAAGCTGCAGACTTTTCGGTGCGGCAGTCTCATATAGATATGAATGTTATTGCAAGCAGCCAATCGCTTTTAAATAACTGCTTTTTGTTCTTTTTCCCTCAGACCTTCCGCAAACTGACGGATCTCGCGGATGCTTACGCCGCTTAGGAATCGATTATAAACGGGTAGGACGTAGGTGTATATGGGGTGATCTTTTTTCAGTGCGGATATACTCTCCAGGACCTTTTCCGCCTGCTCCGTGCTTTGGGGCAGATTATTTTCCCGAATATATTCGCAGATGGCTGCGGCTGTTCCGATGCTGATGAATACGGGGGATATGTTTCCTTCCAGGCATAGCTGGGAGGCTCCGATGAGGCGATCTGTTGGTGACAGCTTCCGTCTGGGGTCTGCTCCTACTCGTTTGCAGGTGTCTTTTAGGGCTTTGTTGGTAAAGCGGTACAGGAGGTTTTGGAAGTGTTTTACCAGATCTTCTGTGGGCATGCGGTATTTGTGGGTGAGGGCCATTGCGCTTTCCAGCATGGCGTTTTGTACGATGCTTTGGATGTTTATGTCGTCGATTGCTTCGTATATGTAATCTTTGTGTGTGTAGAGTCCCAGGTAGGCGCAGATGGCGTGGCCCATGTTGTGGACGTAGAGCTTTCTTTTGATGTAAAAGTCAAATGGCTCGTAAGGGACCATGTTTTTGATGTCTGTTATTTCACCTTTGAAGGCTGCTTTGTCCACCGGCAGGAAATCGTATTTCTCTGCGCAGATTCTTAAGGGATTTCCGGCTTTCATTTCTTCGGTCTGTACCGGAACCATGCGGCCGATGGAGGCTTCTACCAGGCCGATGTTTTTGTCAAACCAGTCCTGTTCCGGTTCCGACAGCTCCGCCCGGATAAGCTTTGCCAGAAGCTTATCGGCGTCTATGAGGTTTTCGCAGATAATGATGTTTAAGGGGCTGCCGCCGGCCTGTATTCTTCTTCGGATTCCTGCTGCCAGATTGGGTACGATATATTTTAAGATATTGACGCCTACGGCTGTTGCCATAATGTCTGCCTCTGCAATTGCCTGTGCTGCCGCCTCCGTGTTATTTCCGTTTACTGCACATATGCGTTCTACATCTATATCCTCAAAGCCCTCATTGGAGACAATGCGGACCGGGTATGTTTTTTCGCGGTTTAAAGCATCTATCAGCTTTTCCGCTACATCAATAAAAGTTACTTCATAGCCGGATGCCGAAAAGAGCATACCGATAAAGCCCCGGCCAATGTTGCCGGCGCCGTACATTACTGCTTTCATAAGCTTCTCCTATTCCAACTCCATAATATTTCTTCCAAATATAGTTACTGCCAAATCTAATTCCAACTACAGATACATGTAGCTGTAAATCTAATTGTGCGTTGTATGCAATTCCTACTCCTGAAACCGTTCCCCAAGCTTCATCACATCTTCCAAAGTCCCTACCCCTTCGGTAGCCCCAGGCTCTGACAGTGAAGCCGCGGCAGTACAGATCCCTAAGCGGATACTTTCCGCAAGATTCCACTTTTTCTGCGCTCCATAGAGCACACCGGCACAGAAAGCGTCACCGGCTCCCACAGTTCCTTTAATATAGTCTTTCGGAAGGCTTAAACTGCTCATGCTTACAAAGCCGCCGTTCTCGTCTAATCCATAGCCCCCTTCAGGACAATGGATCACCGCCCAGGCAGATACTCCAAGCTCCTTCATTTTGCGAAGAGCCTCCTCCATATGCTCCGCATACAGTCTTTCTTCCTGATCACGCAGAAGCACTCCCGTAATCTGCTGGGCTTCCAGTTCATTGATTACACAGTAGTCCGTATATTTCAACGCAGGCGGTACAAGGGTACGGAACCGCTCACCCGCTTCACTCACCACATCAACCGAGGTCTTGATCCCACGCCTTTTCGCTTCCGCCAGAAGTCTTGCCATCTTCGTCCCATACTCCGCATCCTTCCGATCCAGCGCATCCAGCAAAAGAATATACCCCACATGAAGAAGCTCCCCCTTCATCCGATCCCAGTCAATGCAGCTTTCATCAAACAAAGCATTAGCTCCCCGATACTGAAAAAACGTCCTCTTCTTCGTATCATTATCACTCATCACAGCCGTAAAGGAAGTCTTCCCTTTCCTCTTCAGCAAACTCACATCCACATTCCTATGAGCGCCAAGCTGCTCAAGAATAAACTCCCCTTCCGAGTCCTCTCCAACAACCCCCAGCGCCTCCAAAGGCAGTTCCGAATCCAATCTTGCCAAATCCAAAATCACATTACACACCGCCCCGCCAACCGATCGCGTAATCCCCTCCGTAATCGTCGTAAGCTCACTCTGTCCGGGCCACCTCTCAATCGGATAAGTAATATCCACAAGAAGATTCCCCGCCGCACAAATTCCACTTCTCTCCATCATCTCCATAAAATTCTCCATTCCGCCGCCTTTCAGTTGGCGGCACAAATAGTAATGAAAGTCTACTTTCTTTCACACTACACCTCCTGCCAACAAAACTTCCGGCAGGGCTGCC
>OFGX01001107.1_pt1 | contig 17246 bp, 27 predicted proteins | sample 1521831 | NCBI WGS metagenome assembly OFGX01 (sample SAMEA3504080, study PRJEB24116) | mouse gut metagenome | biome: mouse gut; feature: mouse-associated habitat; material: faeces | place: Denmark | collected 2011 | reverse complement strand
TGTTTCGTCCTGCTGTGTGTCCGTTTCGGACACTTCTCCGCTAAACACTTTTGCATCAATCCCCAGAATACAGTAGCCCTCTTCCAGTCCTGTATAATCTTCCAGCATATAAATAATATCTGCATCTATCGTGCGCCCTGTATGCTTTCCGTCTGCAAATTCCAGCATTTTAAGGCTGTCGCCCACCTTGTACCCTCTGTCATTTTTCCGCAGCTCAAACTTTTTCTTTCCGCTTATAATATCCTCGTAGTAAGAAGAGGCTATTTTTATATCATGCGTTTTATGATCTGCTTTCCCGTCGCTCGGCAGTTTTTCCATTTTCTCCCGGTCTGCCCGTTCCTGCAATTTCTTCTTTGTGTCCCGGTCTATTTTGTCCTGCTCTTCGCTATAACGCTGCTCGTCCGTTTTCTCTGCCTCTGCCTTGTTTATGTACTGATCGCACTTTTCACAAGTCCCTGTTTTTACGTTGCAGTCCTTATACCGTTTGCAGGAATAGCACAAAGAAGTTATGCTTTCCGGGTGCGGCGTTTCGTAGCTGTCGCCCGCCTTTTTCTCTGCCACCTTTGCCGCTATTTCCTTTGCCCGTATGCTCTCGCCTGCTGCCGCCTTTTCTGCTATGGCTTTCTGCTCTTCTGGCGGCAGCTTTGCAGCCTCGTAAGCTGTCGTAACTCCTATATTCCCCTTTGCAAATTCTTCCTTGATCTCCGGCGTGGCATTGTTGTTAATGCTATCCATGCGGGCTATGTTTGTGGGGCTTTCGTTCATCAGCTCGGCTATAACGTCCCGCAGCTTTCCCGCGATCTCTAACCCGTCCTCGTCTTTCGCCCTTAAAAGTGCATCTTTCAACCGCTGCGCCTGCTGGGTTTTCTCCCACGCCGTAAGCTCCCTGTTATATGCGTTGCCGATCAGCAAAGACAATTCAAACATTGCCCCGGACATATCCTTGTACAGATACCGCACTTTCTTAAATTCCTCATGCCCCCGCTCAATGTTCAGAATGTTTGCAAGGTTCCTGCGGTGTCCGCTCACAATCTTAAATTCGCCGTTTACCCTGCCTAATACCGTGGGCTGCTGCTGCCCTACGGTTAAAAAACTGTCTGCCAGCTCTTCTATGTTCTCCTGTGAATAGAAATTGCTTTCAGAGGGCTTTACGTCATACGGGCTTAACCAGATTTCCGTATACTCGCTTACATTGCCTATGCCTGCCGCCCTGCTTTTCGCGTTCATAATATCCGTAATACCAAATTTTGCCTTTCCCATGTTCCTTACCTCGCTTTCCCTAAATGTATCTAAAGTAAATCAAATATATTTTCTGGTTATAGGTCAAATCATTGCTGTAAAGCATTTTCTCAAACTCGCGCTCTGATAAATTCCGTATATTTCTTTTCAATCTATGCAGAAATAGAAATATACTAATAACCGCCTCGTATACCATCATGCCTTACCTCGCTTTCCCTGTGTATCTGGTTACGAATTTCTTATAATCCTGCGCAGCTCCGCAGCACGGGCTATACTCATAAATCGGCTTGAATAAAAACGTACTCTCTGCCACTTTCCCGGAATATCTGATAACGCCCAGTAAAGAATAGCTTTCTTTTTCTGCCTCTAACCACTCCCACCCGGCTGCCTCTCCGTCCGTATTCTGATATGCCGTAACCAGAACGCCCAGCAGACGCAGCGCCGGGTTAAACTGCCTTGCGTCCTCTATCTGATCTGCCAGAATGTCTAAGCCCTCTAACGCCCACTCGTCTATTTTTACGGGTACTATAACCTCGTCCGTGATCGTCAGCGCATTTACCACGTTAAGCCCAATGTCTGGCGGGTTGTCAATAATGCAGTAATCGTAATAAGCGCCCACTGCGTCCAACTGCGCCAGCCGCTTATACCGTTCTATCTGGTTTCCTGTCTCTTCCGTCGTCAGCTGCCATGTAGCGCCCATAAGTGACATATTCGCAGAAACAATGTCTATCCCCTCGTAATCTGTCCGCTGTATCAGCTCTGCTGCCGCCTGCCATTCCCCGGAAAGCAGTTTCGTGATCGGCGCTACGCTCTCCGCATCATATCTACCGTATGCCTTGCTTAAATTCCCTTGCTTGTCGTTATCCAGCAGCAGTACCTTATAGCCCCTGCGGTACAGCTCATATGCCATATTTACCGCTGTAAAGGTCTTTGCTACCCCGCCTTTTAAATTCAACAAACTTATAACTTTCATTCTCTGCCTCTCTTTCTTGCGCCGCCTCTGGGCGCAGCTGCTTAATATGCTCTATTCTTTTGTGATCTCTGTTTCCAATGCCTGCCCGCAGTTCTCGCAGAAATTCTTTATTCTTTCGCCCAAAACGCTTTTATTTACCACAATCCAGTTACATACAGGACATTTGTATGTTTCAAAATTTATCAAACCTTTAGTTTTCACAATTTCTGCCTGCTCTCCCTCGAAAATGGTTGTTTTTCTCGGCGTTTTCGGTGACTGCTTATTAAGTGCAGAAATACAGGCGTTGTGTAGCTCTGTATCGTATATGTTGTTTTCTGCAAATTCTGCCGCCGTTTTGTACTTTTCCAATTTTTCTATAGCCTGCTGCGCTGTCATTGTCTCCATATCTGCCCTGCCTCTCCCAGCTCTGCTATATGCAGCAGATACTTTTCTATCAGCTCTGCTGCCGTCTGCCAGCCGTAACATACTGCTGTAAAATATCCCTGCTGCCGCAGGAAACTTAACCAGCCTTTCTGCTTTGCCGTTGTGGTATTCTTCCCAGCCTTAAGCTCTATGTACAGCCCGTGGTACTCTCCCCGCGCTACTGGTAAATGAATATCCGGCACGCCTGCCTTTACTCCCTGCCTCTTTAGCGCCGTTGCTGTCGCCGCATCACGCTTGCCGCCGTTTGGTACATGGTACATATATTCCAATTCCGGCATACGTCCCAGCTGATACCCCGCCCAGCTAAATAGCGCCTCTTGATGCCCGCTCTCGTCGTCCAGCCTAAAGTTCCTCATGTTCCCGCTCTCTCCTTTCCGTGGTTTTCCTCTCTTTCGTTCTGCGCCAGCACATCTGCCCTGCATATACTGAAATACTCACACCATATGCAGCAGTGCTTACAGTTCTTGCCTTTCTGGAATAACCAGTATATAAGCCTCTGCCTCATTCCCTATGCCCCTCTGTCGTCGTTATCGTTCCAGCGTTCCCGGTTCCTCATATCCTCGCTGGCGTGCTTTATGGCTACCGCCAGTGCGCCTACTGCTGCCAGCCCCGCACTCAAAAGCCCTGCCCCTATGACTGCTGCCGCAATCCCTATAACCTTTACTGCCTGCATCTTATCCCCCCTCTTTCTCCATTTTTACAAGCGTGTATCTGAAATACCCATATCCGTAATACTCTGGGCTATGTACTCCCTTGCTTACGCTGTCCTTGTCTACGTAGTAGCCCTTAATCGGTCTTGCCTCTGCCTTAAACCATTCACGGCTTGAAATTATCCGTATCTCTGGCTCTGGTCTTACTAAATTCCTGCTGCAATTCCAGCGCTTGCCTTGTAGCGCCCCGTCCTCTGCTTTTCTGTGCGTATCCGTGTATTTAATCAAATACGCTGCCAGCTCCGCATAGTTCCCGCTATCGTCCAGAGGGAATACTTTTACTCTGTTATGCCCCTCATACGCCTTATACCAGCACTGCTGCAATATCTTTGTGTCTATCTGATTTATGACTAAATGATGATGCCTTGCGCCTTTCTTGCCTATCTCCATTACGTGTATGTATTTAAACTCTAGCCCAGCCTTTTTATACTCCTTGCGGCACTCCCTTAGAAATATATCTATGTCTTTGCGCATCTGCTCTTTTGTTCTCTCTGGCTCTCCCTTTTTCCGTATGTAGTCCAGCACTAAATGATAGTCACCGTATCCGTAATTTGCATTTATCAGAATACGCAGCTTTCTTTCTGCCTGCCTTGTGTTTATTTTCTCCTGCTGCTCTGTGGTGGGCTTAACCTTATCCCCCCTCTTTATCCCCTGCTTTTTATATCTGCTCGTAAAATAGCGCTCTACCTCTATGGTTTTACCCGCCCTTGTAATCCTCTCAACGTATGGCATATTTTTTACTCCTTTTTGGCTATCCTTGTCCTAAAGCTAATACTTTTATCAAGTGATAAAGCAGGCGCTTTGCCCGCATTTTGCTTGATATTTTCGCCATACAGTGATATACTGGATTTAGGTTGTAAAAGCTGTATAGCTTAGCCCTCTAAGGTATTCCCGTACCGTAGAGGGCTTTTTACTTTATCCACTTGTAAAAAGTTTCTCCGCATACTTGTAAGCCTCTCTGTAGGGCTGCTGGCAACGGTAGCTTGTGCAAGTGTGTAGCCTGCTGCCCCTGCAAAACTCGCAGGCGTGCAGCTTTGCGTACTCTTCCAGCCACGCCCTGCGGTCATGTTCCAATTTGTAGCGCAGCTTGTCTGCGTTCACTACCTCTATGCCTGCTGCATCTGCCTCCGCTATTTCGGCGCTCATTCCCTCGCTTATCCCGTACTTAACGCCCACTATCACAAAGTCGCAGCTTTTCAGCAGCGTTAAGCCTGCTGCCATGCCTGCCGCCCGTTCCTCTGGCTTGTCCTCATTTAAGCACTGCGTCATATATAAATGTGGCGTAATCGGCGCTAATCCCGCCTCTATCGCCTGCTTTGTAAGCGCCTGCGCATAGTCTATGTTTCTATCCAGCTGGGCGCTGTCAGCCGCCCTATACGGGCTGCATATATATACTTTCCTCAATCTATTCCTCTCCTTTCAGTGCCGCCGCAATCGCCTTATACTCCCGCTCTCTTTCCCTTATCTCCATTTCCAATTTGTCAAGCCGCTTAAACAGCTTATTTACCGTGCTGTCTGGCAGCCTTTCCCCTCCACGCACTAAAGCCTTGATTATTTCCAGACTGTCTGTGTCGTTCAGCTCTGCAAGTATCTGTATTTGTTGCGCCTTATGCCGTGCGCTGTGATAGCTGCGGCAGATTTCACTGGCTATCATGTACCGCCCTTTCAAAGCGTTCTATAAATTCCCGCTCTGTCTGCCATGCAAGCGGGTTTTCTACTTCCCGCTCTTCCCAGCACTCGCCCGCTCCCTCGTCCTCGTCAAATATAAAGCGTAAGTATGCGTGCGGGCTTTCCTCGTCCTCGTCTGGTATCAGCGCACTTAAGCTGTAAAATGCTGGTACGCCCTTAAAGCTGTATGTCTGCGGGCTTTCTTCTATCGCCAGCCTCATAATGCCGTAGGCGTTGCTTTCCAGAATAGCGCCCCGCTCTATTACTTGCTGCTTTGTCAGTGTGCAGGCAGCATTACCGCAAAATTCACACATTAGCCGCCCGCTCCTTTCTGTTAATCAGCTGTACCGATATTTCATAAGCCGTGCGCCGCTCCCTGCTGCCGCTGTCGGTATCAATAACCTTTTCATACTGGCGGCTCTGGTATCTCCCCAGCAGCTCTACTGTGTCGCCCTGCTGCCAGCCTGCTACCTCGTCCGCCTGCTCTTGCCAGCAGATGCAGGGAACAAAGCACTTGTTACCCGTCAGCTCATTTTTTACCATTACGGAAATATCCGTAATCCGCTTGCCCCTCGGTGTTGTCCTATAGATAGGCTCATGCGCAATAACGCCCCGTAGCGCTACGTCGTCCTGCATCATAGGATTTTCAACCAGCCCCACAAAGTCCGCCAGAATGAATACCAGCACCTTACCACTTTCAAAGTCCTTAAGCGTCTGCACTATGCCAGATACAATAACTTTGCTGCCTGCTGTCATAAACTCTTTAAGCGGTCGCCCGTCCCTCTGCTGCCCTACGTCTACTTTTCCGTCCGTAAAGGCTACTATAACCTCGTCCAGCGTTCCCCGTGGGCGTGGCGTTTCAATTTTTGCCAGATAGCCGTTAAAACGCAGCCCGCAAAGCTCCGTAACCTCTTCAATCTCTTTCAGCTCCCCTGCCAGTCCTGCTGCATTGTCCTTGATGCCGCCCGCCGTCAAATCTTCCATAATCGCCGTGTTAATGTCCCGTAAAAAATCTGGCTTATTATCCTGCTCTTTTTTCATGCTTTACTGTTTCCTTTCCGCTGTAATTTTCCAGCATTTCTATTGCCCGCTGGTAGCAGGCTATTTCTGTATCCTCTTTCACTTTGCAGATACAACGCCCTTTTCTTTCGCCCTTATACTCCCAGATTTCAATAAGGTTATTGCCGTATATATCAAAATGGCTATGTTCCCTTAATCCGCAGCTCTTCTGTATCGGTCTGTAAATCTGGTAGAATTTGTGTATAAGCTCCCTGCGTTGCTCGTCGTTCTCTTCCATGCGCCGCCCTCACTTTTCGCAAAAGTATTACTTAATCCTGAATAGGTATTACTTTTTAGACGCCAGCTCGTCACACTTTAGCCGTACATACTCTGCTGCCATGTTCCGCACTTTGTCAGAAAAGCTGCGCCCCGCTACCGCCTCTATGATTTCCATTGTTTCAGTGTCTATTTTTATGCTCTTCTGAATGTTTGCGCCTACGTGCTGATAGTTCCCGTTTTTCCATGTGTACATATTTCTACTCGCTTTCTTTATGAGAAAAAAAGCAGCTGGTATAAGCTCGTAGCCGTCAATATCTTCATTTTCCAGCGGCTTATCATACTCAATGTATCCCCACGCCAGCCGCCCTATCTCTGTCACGTATTGCCGCTCATTGAAATTGTGAATAAGCATAGCTGGGTTATCCTTTGGCTTTGGATACGTTCCCGCTGATACTGGGCGCTGTGTGCTGTAATATTTGTATTTCACTCTCTTACCTCGCTTTCGTGTACCCCGTGCTGCTGGTATCCCTCTAAATACCCCGCACATTCAATATCAATCTGCTTTCCGTCCCTGCCGTCGCTGTTTATCTTGATTTCTCCGTAATACGCATAAATACAGCAGCCGTCATATAACAAAACAATATCTTTCATAATCTTTTCCTCCATTCTGCATCCAGTTTACCATATCAGCCTCCCAGAAGCAACCCTCCATGCCAGCCCCAAAGGCAAATGTCTGGACGGGCATCCAATATTATGTTATACTGCCAAATCTGTGGAATAACAATAAAGGCAAAGAAAGGCGGCGGGCTATTGTCAAAAAATAACTATCAGATTGTATACCCATAACTTACGATACGGTAGCTTTCTGCGTTCAATGGATCTACGATATTGTGCTTACGGTTGAGGCTGTCGCAATCCTGATCTGCAAAAAAAATCAATAGTGAAAACTAATGAGGCTGTTGCAAAATAGCTGTTATATACAAGATTATGTATGTAAGAAAGGATTTTTTATCCTGGATTTCACTTATTCATGGAAGCAGGGACTAATAATGAATGATTTGTTGGAACTTATTATTTTCGTTTTGTTTATTTTAGGCGGTAGCTGTTCAGTGGCAGGCGCATGGTGGTGCAGAAACAAGAAGAAACAGAATGTAAACGAACATCAGGGCAGTAAATAGCAAAACCTCACACCTATTTGCCCGTGCCGCCACCACATTCCCTGCCTAGGCAGGGGTGGAAGATGATTACTGCTGCCTGCCCCTTGGCTTTGTATGGGATTTTACCGTAATCCTGAAGCTGCTTTACCATATGGGGCAGGCTCTGGCAAGTCTATTTTTCAGGACAAATGGCTGGACGGTACTCCGATTCTATGTTATACTGTCCCATGATAATTTATGTATTGCGGTTCTGGCGCCTGGGCGTCGCAGTGCCTTATATGCAGCAGTTGCAGGGATGATGGATCAGCAGAAGGACGGACATTGATGAAAGTAAGCATACGGAAAATAAGTGAGGTTACAGGGTTTTCGCCAGCCACAGTTTCAAATGCCCTGAACCGGAAAAAAGGGGTAAATGCCCAGACCTCAGAGCGTATTTTAAAAGTTGCAAAAGAACTGGGCTACCGGGCAGAAGAACGGATAAAGAAAATCAGGTTTGTCATATTCCGGAGGAATGGGCTGATTATTGATGACAGTACCTTCCATCCGGCAGTGATTGAAGGGGTGGAGCATCAAGCCAAGAGCATGGGGTATGAAACGGTGTTCTGCCATGTGGATATTAATGATGGGGATTACCGGATGCAGATTGATGAAATTCTCTCAGACACGGAAAGCGCCATCGTGCTGCTGGGGACGGAAATGATGGAAGAAGATTTAGAGCTGTTTGCCAATGCAAAAAATAAGATTGTGCTGTTGGATGGGTGGAGCGACCGGCATTTTTTTGACAGTGTGCTAATCAGCAATACAGATTCAGCTGCAAAAGCAGTGGAATACCTGATTGGAAAAGGGCATAAAAGGATTGGCTACATACAGGGTGATTTCCGGATTCAGGCTTTCCGGTACCGGGAAATCGGTTACCAGCGGGTCATGGGGAAGTACCAGCTTCCAATCTGCCCAGACCATATTGCAAGGGTAGGGACGCGGATTGAAACCGCTTATGAAGGGATGAAGGAATACCTCCGGCAGGTGCCGTCGCTCCCTACAGCCTTTTTTGCAGATAATGACCTGATTGCAATCGGTGCAATGCAGGCGTTGAAAGAATGTGGCTACGATATCCCTAAAGATGTATCCGTGGTGGGGTTTGACAACCTTTCTTTTGGGATGGTGTCGAACCCGCCCCTTACCACAATCCATGTATATAAACATGAAATGGGGGAGCTTGCTGTCCGGGAGCTGGTACAGGCAATCGAAGACCCCAAAAAAGTAAAAGCGAAAATACAGGTTTATACCGATTTCGTGGAAAGAGGGAGCGTAAAAGAATTATCTTAAATTCAAATCATTTGGGACAAAAGGCAGAGGCATAGCAAGTTGATATGCTGTATTTGCACCAAAAAGGCGGGCACGGCAGCCCTGGATCTAGGCTGCTGTATCCGTCTTTTCATTTTAATCTGATATAAATTTTCATATTAACGTTTATATATCAAAACATTCTAAATATAAGATGCAGCAGAGACATCTTTTACTTTCGTCAAATTCCTCTTGTATATTTTGCATAGTTTTGCAATCGGAAAAATGTGAAATATAAACAAAATTATGATTTTATATAAAATATTTATAAAAAAATATTGAAATATTTATATAAATGTTTATAATATAGGCTATCAACGAAACAGCAGCACATAGGATTGCAACAGAAAGGAAGAAAAGAAATGGCAACAATCAAATTGGGGTTCGCCCCCACAAGGAGGAGCATTTTCAGTGCGCCGGACGCAATTAAGTACCGAAAGCTGACCGCAGACAGGCTGAAGGAATTAGGAGATTGATGGCCTGTTCCTGCCCCACTGCAATTTTGGCACCGAGTATCTCTGCGCAAGGCTGGCAAAGGAACTGGACGTGCCTGTCCTGTTATGGGGGCCGTTGGATGAACGGCCGGAGGAAAACGGCGAAAGGCTCCGGGATACCCAGTGCGGCTTGTTTGCAACGGGGAAGGTTTTGCGCAGGTTCCGTGTTCCATTTACCTATATGACAAACTGCAGGCTCAACGACCCGGTATTTGAACGGGGGCTTAGGGATTTCCTTGCCGTGTGCAATGTGGTGAAAACATTCCGCAATATCAGGATTCTCCAGATTTCCACCAGGCCTTTTGATTTCTGGACAACCATGTGCAACGAAGGGGAGCTTCTTGAAAAATTCAACATCCAGCTATCTCCCATCCCAATGACAGAGCTGACAGAGGAAATCAAGGCAGTCAAGGAAGAAAAGGGCAAGATGGCATCCATGGTTTCCTATATCAAGGAACATATGGAAATTAAAATTCAGGAAAATGAGGTGGAAAATGTAGCTGCCCTTGCCGTTGCCATGGAGCAGTTGATTGACAGGTATGGCGCTGGCGGCGAAGGCATCCGCAATTGCAGTATCAAGGAGTGGGGCAGCGGCGTCTATCCCAACGAAAGAGGAAGTCATGCAGGCAGTGTTCTGAACCGTTTGCTTAGAGGAACAGCCGCTTGGGGCTGCCATGCGCCAAACAGCAAGGGCTTGCGCTCGGGCGGTTTGCAATAAGAAAGGGATAGCATATGGAAGAAAAATATATAATCAGCATAGACCAGAGCACACAGGGCACAAAAGCGCTGCTGTTTGACGGGAGTGGGACGCTGGTGAAGCGGGCAGACAAGTCCCACAGGCAGATTGTGAATGAAAAGGGCTGGGTGTCCCATGACCCCATGGAGATTTACCAGAATGTTATTTCTGTGGCAGGGGCGCTGACGGAAGGGATTGACCGGGCAAAGGTGGTTGGCGTGGGCATCAGCAACCAGAGGGAAACATCCCTTGCTTGGGAAAAAGATACTGGGAAACCCCTTGGGGATGCAGTCGTGTGGCAATGTGCACGTGCGGCGGAAATTTGTGAGCGTGTGGAAAAATCCGGCATGGGCGAAAGCATCCGCCAGAAAACAGGGCTGAACCTGTCCCCTTATTTTCCAGCGTCGAAAATTGCGTGGATTTTGGAACATGCCGATGGGGCAAAGGAACAGGCCGGCAAAGGGAACATTTGCCATGGGACAATGGATAGCTGGGTTATTTATCAACTGACAGGGCATAAATCTTATAAGACAGATTATTCCAATGCGTCTAGGACACAGCTATTCAATATTTTTGACTTGGAATGGGATGGGGAAATCTGCGCAGCCTTTGGCATTGACCCACAAAATTTAGCGGAAGTCTGTGATTCAGATTCAGATTTTGGGGAAACCGATTTTGAAGGCCTGCTCCCCCATCCAGTCCCAATCCACGGGGTCCTGGGGGATTCCCATGGCTCCCTGTTCGGGCAGGGCTGCCTGCATCCGGGGATGATAAAAGCAACTTATGGGACAGGTTCTTCCATTATGATGAATATTGGGAAACAGTCCGTGTTAAGCACCCACGGCGTAGTGACCTCCCTTGCATGGAAGATTGGCGGGAAAGTAGATTATGTGCTGGAGGGGAATCTGAACTATACAGGCGCAGTCATTACATGGCTCAAGGATAGCCTGAAATTAATACAGTCCCCCGGGGAAACAGAAGCATTGGCAAGGGAAGCCCTGAAAGAAGATTCCCTGTACCTTGTCCCGGCATTTACAGGGTTGGGCGCACCCTATTGGGACAGCCATGCGGCAGCGGCCATCCTAGGCATGACAAGGACCACAGGGAAAGCAGAGCTTGTCCGGGCGGCGGTAGAATGTATCGCCTACCAGATTGCAGAAGTTGTGGAGGCCATGAGCGAAGATGCCGGAATAAAAGTGGATGAGCTGCGTGTAGATGGCGGCCCTACCAAAAATGCGTACCTGATGCAGTTTCAGAGTGATATTGCAGCAGCAATAGTACAGATTCCTGACGCAGAAGAATTGTCCGGCATCGGGCCTGCCTATGCGGCTGGCATTGCCCTTGGCTTATGGGATGAAAGCATTTTTGCAAAACTGAAACGGGTGAAGTATGAGCCAAGCATGGAGGAAGGATTGCGGGAGCAAAAATGCATGGGGTGGAAAGAAGCAGTATGGAAAGTCCTGGCAAAAGGCTAAGGAGGGGGATTTTAAACCTCTCATAGGAATTATCTTGGTGGGTCCTAAGGCCCAATCCTCGCGGTAGGGGATTGGGCCTAATATGATTAATCCGGCGGTTAAATATATACAAAATGGGAAAAATGTATAAAAAACTCAAAAAAACACCAGAAATATTGTACAAAATATTTGCGTTAATTATTTCACAATGCTATACTATGGGGGAAACAACTAAAGTGAGAGCCAAAAAGCATCTGCGGCTATGCAGATGCAAAAGCAGCCAGCCCAGCATTGCATGGGTAATACGTTCCATCATATAAGGAGGAGAAGGATTGGAAACAAAGGACCAAAAGGTACTGGATGAAATTTTAAAATCCCATGGCTACGATCCGACGGCAGTCATTGCCATTATGCAGGACATCCAGAAAGTATACCGTTACCTGCCGGAAGAAATGCTTTGCTATATTGCAAAAAAACTGCATCTGAGCGAAGCGAAAGTGTATGGGGTGGCAACTTTTTATGAAAATTTTTCCTTGGAGCCAAAAGGGAAATATATCATTAAAATCTGCGACGGGACGGCCTGCCATGTGCGCCAGTCCACAGCTATTTTAAATGAAATCAGAATCCTGCTTGGGGTGACGGAGGAGAAGCCTACCACAAAAGACATGATGTTCACTGTTGAAACGGTGTCCTGCTTAGGAGCCTGCGGGCTTGCCCCAGTCTGTACCGTCAACAACGTGGTGCACCCTGCCATGACGCCGGAGAAAGCGCGGGAATTAATTAAGGAGCTAAAAGAGGGCGTAGGAGCCGGAGAGGAGGCCGCAGATGAGAATTAAAACAAGGGAAGAATTAGAAGCCAGACGGAAAGAATTTGCAGCTTCTTTAAAAACCCAGAAAAAGCAAATCAGCAAGGAACAGCGGGAAGCCGAGAAGCGGCATCAGTTTGACTTGAAGCGGAAAAAGCGAAAGGAGAGGCACAAAGGTCACTGATTGCGCTGTTCTTATAGTACGCTCAAGGCTCCCTCTCTGAGGGAGCCTTCTGTAACCCGCGTAAAAGAGAAACCCTTGTACCTTCTGCGGTACAAGGGTTTTCGCTGGAGCTAGTGGTGGGAATCGAACCCACAACCCCATCATTACGAGTGATGTGCTCTGCCATTGAGCCACACTAGCGAGCGCATATGATTATACCCAAACTGGGCCGGTTCGTCAAGAGGCAAAATAAAAACTCTCTTTTCAGATTGGTGTTGCTGAAAGTGGTTTCGTCAAACTATTCGTTAAAATATCCAAAGCGGGCAGCTATTCATTTGGCGGATAACTGCCCAATAAACCGGAAGTTGTCAAACTGTTTTGTCCTTCACTAAAACAATAAGCTGACATCTCCATAAATACAGACGCGAAGCACTCCAATGACAATCAAGTGGACGGGATAATATAGATAAAAAAACCACTTCATCCATTTTGCATCCCCTTTTTCGCCGTTGTACAGCTTTAACACAGGATAGACCAGCAGAACACCAATCTGTATCAAAGCGAAAACTTTACTCACAAAAAAGAAGGATACCGCTGCATATAGCGCAACATACAGGAGTATTTGTTTCATCTGTGCATTCAGGTTTCCCCTTCTCTTATACATCTCCAATATGGCAAGTACCGCTATGCAGCTCCAATCCGCCGGGAAAGCGCTCCAAACCAATACAAAAATGAGCGTATTTTTTACCCAATCCTTCATTGGCAGATCATTGTCCTGCATCCACAGGACCAAAACCGCAATAAAAAGCGGATACATAACACTTGTCTGATTAAAGATTCCCGTACTGAACGGAATTGGGTTGATCCCGAATGCAAAGCAATATGCGAAATGTGAAATGACTGCAAAAATTCCCATTCGCAGCATATACCGTTTTACATTACGTGTGTAATAGTATCCTTCACACACGAAAAACCACATGATCGGCGCTGTTAAACGCCCGACGATATGCAATGCCATTGCCCCCGGTTCAGCGGGAAAACCGGGATAGATCAGATCAGATACATGGTCTATCGTCATGGCAATAATTGCAATCAGCTTTAAATGATTTGCATTCAATCGCAGCCGCAGTTTCATACTGCCCCTCCTGCCATATCAATGTGCCTCTGCAGAAGCCGCCGGAGTCATACTCCAGCAGCACTTATCTTAAAAGGGACAATAAAAATGTGCACGCTCGCCGCATAAATTTAGGAAACGCTCCGAATATAGGGCAAGGGCTCTGCCCTTGCCGAATCCTGCCCCCCGCTGGGGGGAAGGCAGGGGTAGAACCCCTGCCCTACATGACGTACCAGGTATTATTCCTAGAGACTTTTCGAATTTATGCGATGAGCGTGTAAAAATGTGCCCTGAAAGCCGCGTTTATTTCGCCTCTGTTTCCTCCAGCAGGCGCACCTGGATTTCCAGCACCCGGCGGTGCTCCACCCTGGTGACGGTGACATCCAGACCCTCGGCCTGGAAGTGGTCCCCGGCCTCGGGGACCCGGCCCACCTGCTCCAGCACCCAGCCGGAGACGGTGGCGGCGCCGCAGGCCCCCTTCACCTGAAACAGGTCGTACATGTCATCCAGGTCGGCGGAGCAGGCGATGAGGTAGCTGCCGTCGGGCTGCTTCTGGAACGTCTCGATGACCTCGTCGTGTTCGTCCCAGATTTCCCCCACCAGCTCCTCCAGGATGTCCTCCAGGGTGCAGATGCCCTGGGTGCCGCCGTACTCGTCCACCACCACGGCCATGTGGGCCTTGTTCTTCTGCAAAATGCGCAGCAGCTCAGACACTTTGGTGTTGCCGGTGGTGTAGAACACCGGGGATTTTAGGGCGGCCACCATGGTCTCACCCCGGTAGCGGGCGGCGTAGAAGTCCTTCTCGTGGATGACACCCACAATGTTGTCGATGGTCTCGTGGTAGATGGGCAGGCGGGAGTAGCCCGTCTCGGCGAAGAGGGAGGCGAGCTCCTCCATAGAGCACTCCTCGTCGGCGGCGGCCAGGTCCACCCGGGGGGTGAGGATCTCGGACACCTCCAGGTCGTTGAACTCGATGGCGTTGCGGATCAGGTCGCTCTCGTGCTCGTCCAGCCCGCCCTCGGTCTGGGCCTGGTCCACCATGCCCACCAGCTCCTCCTCGGTGATGCCGTCCCCCCCCTTGGCCCGGAAGACCTTGCCCATCAGCCGCTTCCACTGGCTGAACAGGAAGTTCAGGGGGGTGAAGAGCACCATGAACAGCTTGAGCAGGGGCTGGGCGAACATGGCGAAGTCCTCCGGCCGCTCCTTGGACATGCTCTTGGGGGTGACCTCGCCGAAGATCAGGATAATGACGGTCAGGGCCACGGTGGACACCGTGGGGCCGTACTGGTGGAACCACTTGGTGCACAGCACGGTGGACACGGTGGTGGCGGTGATGTTGACGATGTTGTTGCCGATGAGGATGGTGGACAGCAGCTTGTCATACTCCTCCGCCAGGGCCAGGGTCTTTTCCGCCCGGCGGCTTCCGTTGTCCGCCCGGGTTTTCAGGCGGATGCGGTTGAGGGAGGTATAGGCGGTCTCGGTGGCGGAAAAGTAGGCCGACATAACCACCAGAAGCAGCAGGGCAAGGATCATCGCCAGATCAGTACTGTCTATTTCCATAGAGGAACGATCAACTCCAATTTTTTTGTTTACCCCTCGGTGAGCGGGGGTATATTTGATTCAGGAGTATACCACACCTGTATTCCGATTGCAAACCTATTTTACCCATATGGGAGAAACCTTCACATTATTTTAACAAAAAGGCGAAAAAGGGGCTTGACTGACCGAGACGGGCGTGGTATAGTAGGTTCTACCTGTGAAGAGGGGCTTTTTTCCGCTGTCCGGATACGGTGTCCGGGGGACGGACCCCTCCGCCCGTTTGGGACACAGGGAGGCAGCAGCCGAACCTCCACCGTGTATACAGGCGCGTCACCGCGCCTTGTTCTGCGCTGGATTCGGCAAGAGACAGGCCGTATCCAGTATTTTTTATGGTCTGTCAAATAAAAAAGGAGGTGCCGAACAAATGGCAGCAAAGGCCGGCGCGCGCATCAAGATCACCCTGCGGTGCTCTGAGTGCAAGCAGAGAAACTACAATACCTTTAAGAACAAGAAGAATACCCCCGACCGTCTGGAGTTGAACAAATACTGCCCCTTCTGCAGGAAGCACACCGTTCACAATGAGACGAAGTGATTGGCGTAATGGCCAAAATGAAAGAAGGGTAAGTAATGGCTGAAAACGAAAAGGCCGTCCAGGCCGCCAAGAAGGACAAGAAGTCCGATAAAAACGCCAAGCCCGGCTTCTTCGCCCGCGTGGGCAAGTGGTTCCGGGACATGAAGAGCGAGCTGAAGAAGGTCCAGTGGCCCACCCGCAAGCAGACCATCAACAACACCCTGATCGTCATCGCCTGCGTGATCGTGGTCGGTATTTTTATCGGCCTGTTTGACCTTGTGGCCCAGGAAGGCATCAAATTCCTGATCGGGTTCTTCAAAGGGTGACGCGGATGGCTGGCAACGCGAATTGGTATGTGGTCCACACCTACTCCGGCTATGAGAACACGGTGAAGGCCACCATCGAGAAGTATGTCGAAAACCGCAATATGCACGAGCTGATCCACGAGATCAGCATCCCCCTGGAGACCGTCACCGAGATCACTGACAACGGCCCCAAGGACGTGGAGCGCAAGGTGTTCCCCGGCTATGTCCTGGTGAAGATGGTGATGAACGACGAGACCTGGCACGTGGTGCGCAACATCCGGGGCGTTACCGGCTTTTTGGGCGAGGGCAACAAGGCCATCCCCCTGAGCGAGGCCGACGTGGCCGCCCTGGGCGTGGAGAAGCGGGAGGTCGTAGTCAGCTACCAGCTGGGCGACACCGTGCGCATCACCGACGGCGCTCTGGAGTCCTTCCTGGGCACCGTGGACGAGATCGACCTGGACAACGGCAAGGTCCGGGTGGTGGTGTCCATGTTTGGACGCGAGACCCCCGTGGAGCTGGAGCTGGACCAGGTGGAACCGGCAAACGCATGATTATGCCTGCCCCCGGTGTAGGGCGCGACGACTCGGCGCGCCGCCTGCTCCGGGCTGTTTCAAAACGGCGCGCCGGGGTCGTCGCGCCCTACAAATTCAGCGCCCGGACCATCTCCCCGCGCAGGCCGAGGCCCAGGGAGTAATAGGACTGGACCTCGTATCCGCTGTAGCGAATGAGCTGGGTGAAATATTGGTCGTACAGCTCGGGCCCGGCGGCGGCTCGGACCTGCTTCGCCAGGTCGCTGTATGCCTGTTCGGCCTCGGAAAATCCAGGCAGGGTCTTCCGCAGACGGTCCGCCGCCTCGTCTATCTCAACGTTTTTCCAAAGCAGTTCGGTAAGAAGCTCTTGCATTTTGGTCACTCCTAAGCTAAAATCATGTTCGCTTGTTGCGCATATTTAGATTATATATGCGCAACAAGCGAATGTCAAGAGGAATTACAGAAAATCATGAAATTTAGTGAACGCATACGGATACTGCGGAAAGAGCGCGGTATCACACAAAAAGAAACCGCCGCCGGCCTTGGTATTGGATATCGGGCATATCAGTGTTACGAACTGAATCAACGCTATCCGGATATTCACGGTCTGATAAACATCGCTAATTTCTTTGGTGTCAGTCTGGATTATCTGGTGGGTCTGTCCGACGTGAGAGAGCGCCAATAACCCCCGTCCCGCCCGCAGGCGGCAAGGCCCCTTTTGAAAGGGGCTGTCAGCCGAAGG
>OFGX01001106.1_pt1 | contig 17248 bp, 18 predicted proteins | sample 1521831 | NCBI WGS metagenome assembly OFGX01 (sample SAMEA3504080, study PRJEB24116) | mouse gut metagenome | biome: mouse gut; feature: mouse-associated habitat; material: faeces | place: Denmark | collected 2011 | reverse complement strand
TACTGCGCGATCAGGGGCTCGAACCCTGGACACCCTGATTAAGAGACATTCAGGGATACAGTTTGGCGACAAAAATTATTCATATATTCTCACCAAGTCAATCTCCAGATTTATCTAATTTTCATCCAAAAAAACGGCGACCAAATCGGCGACCAAGAGTTTAACTTAATCATTAAGCATACAATATAAGCCTTGATTTTAAACAATCTTAAACTACAGCACCCCCAACTGCCCACCAAAAATTCCCGAAATCCCGAAAACCCGTTACAAGAAATGCAGTTATACAAACAAACCTGGCAGTTTTTTTAATATGATTCAAAAAAAGCTGCATTTCTTCAACGGGAAAACGGGATTTCGGGATTTTTTGATTCCCAGCCTGGGGGCAGAATCACATTTGCCGCCGATTCTGCTTATCCCCCAGTATAGGAATCAGGTTGTCAAGTTATTGATTTACTGCCGGAAACAGTACATCAGACAGCTTATCTGCAACAAGATTTTGGTCATCTTGTGCGACATGTGAATATACGGAAAGAGTTATCTTCGGGTCTTTGTGTCCAGCCCTCTTCTGAACTATGTGCAATGGAATCCCCTGGGTAAGCAAAAGTGAAATTGCACTGTGTCTTGTTCCATGTAACTTGATGTGGCGCAATCCATATTTCTTTAATGTACGCATCCATTTATATGTAAAGCTCTTCGGAAGAAAAGGTTTCCCATTCTCCTGGCAAATCACTCTGTTACTGTTTTCAAACTCTTTTCCATACTTCATTCGGTTTGTTTTATACAAAAGTCTCTGTTTCTTCAACAGCTTTATTGTATAATCGCTAACTACCAGCTTTCTGTATGAACCATCTGTCTTACAGTCTTTCAAAACCGGGCATTTACTATCTGCAGATTCTACAAAGCTATGCCGAATTGTCACAGTCTTATTTTCAAAATCAATATCCGAGAAGGAAAGTCCCAGAAGTTCTCCCCTTCGCATAATACAGTCGAAAAGTAAAGCCACCGGAAGCTCCATGTCTGTTCCCTTCACCGCCTTCTGCAATTCCTTAATCTCTTCTACAGTGTAGACATCCAAATCTTGGTCGTCTAAATCTTTTCCGATTTTGATATGATTGGTAGGATTTTTCTTGATATATTCCAACTCAACCGCCACATTTAATGCCGCCTTGAAAACCCTGTTAATGTGTTTCACTGTAGTGGCTTTCAGCGGATTATCACTGGCATTCGATTTTTGCCGCCATTGATTATATACCTGCTGAATATGAGATTTCTGCAATTTCTGCAGTTTTATCTTGCCGAACATCGGTTTCAGGTATCTTTCAATTACAGATTCATAATCCCTCACCGTTGCCGGACTACTCTGTATTTTTACGTAATCTCTCAGATATTCGTCCAGAAATCCGGCAACTGTCTTTTCAGAAGGCATTAGCATTTCGCCTTGAAGGTATTCGGCTTTCTTCATTATAAGCATTGCCTCCGCTTCTTCCCGATTCGTAGTATCTGCACGAAAGCTCACTCTTTTTCGCTTGCCTGTTAGTGGATCTCTGCCCAGTTCTATAGTAATATCGTAATGTGTTACATAATCTTTGTTCGGGCGTGGCCGAACAGAACCTGTTACTTTTTTTGAACTTGTCATTTTTAACCTGCCTTTCTTTATTTGAATGCCGGAAGGCATCTTTCAGCGTCTCCATAATGCCTGCTCTCAAAATCTTATTGCATTTGTATTTACATCAAGATACCCCCGGGAATTATTTATAAGCCAATTATCAAAATATTGTTTTTGAGTCCTTACCTCAAATCATTATGAAGCACATCTGTTTTTATCCTTAGTCTATATCCTTTTACCACGATTTCATCTACTCCTAATTTAACCCGACAATATAGCCTGTCTTTTTCGGGCCTGAAAAGTAATCCCAATGTATCAAGCCTTTTTAAAATAGATTTCGTGTCATAAAAATTCATTGAAAAAAGGATTCTATCAAAAAGCACCTTTTTTATAAAAACATCCGCCTCAGATATAGTTCCATCATAAAGCTCTACTGGTGCATCAGAATACTCTATACGTCCACTCTTATAATAGACGTCATTTGTCTGCAGTGTACCATCATTCAAGTTCTCCCCAAACTCCGTTGGTCTTTCTACAACATAAGAAATCACTGCTTCATATGCTTTAAGTGCATTATCAAAATCTTCCGGATTCATTTTAATGTTCTTATTAAAGAAGCATATCATCCTGTCTAAATCAAATTCAAATCCGAATATATCTTCTGCAATATGGGCTGTAGCCAGTATCAGCCCTATTTTTTTTGACATACGGATAATTACTCCGTTCTCGGATTCTTGCTTTTCCAGAAAAAGCTCCGTATATTCCTCGCACAAATGGATTAAGTCTTGCTTATTCACTTCTAGTAAATATTTCGCCATCTTCGGAACTGCCCAGCCATAATTCGAAAGGCAAATCTTTTTTATTTCATCCGCCGAAGCACCCGAGGTTGTCCATTCAATGTTACTAAATTCTAATACACGAGCTATTAAGCCTTCATGAGTACCAGCAGAGGAAAGAATACTATATTCACTACTCATAAAAATAGCTGTGTGAAATTCCTTTGTTTCATTTAATTTCAGATTCTTATTCATCCTGCTGCGTTCACTTCCATTTGCAAGAGTATAAAGCAATTTCTTAATACCCTGATTACCTATTGCAGTAAACTCGTCTATTCCCGCCGGAAATGCACTACATATTTTATGCACAATGCTTAATTCTGTATCAATAAATGAAAGCATTAATGACCTTCCTGATAATGCCGGACTACCTCCTACCGAAACAGCTAAATTCAATGCTGTCGTCTTTCCGGAACTACTGCCACCAACCAGGCTCAATAAAATATTGTCAGTTGGATATTCATCGTGTATAAAATCTAGTACCGTTGAACTCAACGCACTAGCCAAAATTATTTCCAATGGAGACCCTAAAACCTCTTTTTTTATCATATTTCTCCATTTTTTATAACTGCCTTTCGGTTTTATATCACTTTCACCAATATAATTACTTTTTATATTTATTGCCTTATTCCCTTTAAAAATTAGTTGATTTTCGTATTGGGAAAAACCAAGACTGCTATGCTCATATGTAACAGGAGCTTTCATTTCTTCATTTTCTATGCACTTCAACAGAGTAGGCGCTGACTTTTTATCAACCTGTGCCCCATACTCCGTTAAGGCAAGAATCCCTTGCTCTGTCATCATATTCCGATGAAAGGTAATTTGGGTTCCCCGCCCAGAGTAATCATAAGAAATTAATTTCAGCTTTCTTTTCATTGTCTCAATATCAATCACTACCTCTTGTACTTCCACCGCACTTCCGCACGGCACGAATTGAGGTTTATCGCCCTCTTTCTTAGGCCGTGTATAAAACCCATACTGGCCATCAACAATATCACATCCTTTATGATAAAGAAATGATTCTGCTTTTTTAGTGTCCATTCCATTGTATGTAGCGTGCATAATACGTTACCTCCTGTAATCTGATTCATAAATTTATGGTTAACGAGTTGCTGTGCATTGCTTTATAACAACCTCCCTACAAAATTTTAAATAGAAAACAAACACCTAAATGCTCTTTGCAATGCAAAAAGAGCATAGTTAACAGACGTACACGATTATTACAAATTCAAAATCCGTACTTACTTAATCTGTCAACTATGCTCTCAATCTCATATACCATAACTTGTGCGTATGCTATTAAGCAATCATCCATCCGCACTTCTTAAAAGTGTTTCACTTGGAAAATACGCTTCAAATCACAGGGACTCTGCCATGTTCACTTTTGTGGGCAGTTAATCGTCCATGCATAAGGTTGCCCTATTCAATTACAATCTATTTTAAACACAATTCTTCTTTTTGTCAATTGTTTTTAACATTATATTTATTTATGTATACCTTATGTCATTTCGATATAGATATACAGGCGGAAAACTACTCGTTTTCCGCCCGGTAATTATGTACATTCCTTATCTATACATATACCTCAAATATTTGGCAATTATTATATATCCTAGAAATGAAACTCCTTTTCACCATCCTAGAATCATTTTTTATTTCTAATATGAACCACTGAAACAATTATTTGTATCACACTTGCAACACACATTAATATTCCGCCAATTGATATTCTGCCAAACGTCCATCCTACATACGAAAAAATGACTTTACTAAAATATAGAATAATTGCAGAACCAACCAGATATATTTTATCTTTTAATTTTGCATCACATTCTATAAAACAAAGCAATAAGTCTGTAAGTGTCAATATAATAATCACTAATGAAAACCAAAAATGCGGCACCAACTGAAATATGTTATAGCTCACAAATCCTCCCACGTATGGAAGAACTAAAGAAACAACCATTATGATTGTTATAATTCCTCTTATATTCATAAGTTTACCCGTATTTTTCATCATGCCTTCCTCCTTGTTTTTTTAATTTATCAGATTTCTTTTTATTTTTCCTCTCCAACTCCGGCGGAATCTCAACTGTTGGTTTTATCTCTTCTATCCTCTTTTCTTCATATCCATAAAATCCTTTCATCCATCCCCCTTATTTCCTGATTAATTGAATCTTTTCGTCTGATATTGATTTTACTTTATAGTTTCTTAGCTTATTTAATGAAGCCACACCGCCGCCTGCAACTGCTATACTTACTGCTGAAATTGTTGTAGGCACTCCCATTACTGTTACAGCACCAGCTAAAGCAGGTGTAGCAACCAACGCATTGACAGGTGCCGTAGTTCCGGCAGTTGCGGCAGTTGCAATAATGGATGCAACTCCTACTGTCATTGCGGCTATACAAACCATCCAGGCAACATCACCAATTGCCCTTATTCTTACAACCTTCCTTTTCAATTCATATTCAACCTCAATCAAATCTACATTATTTTTGAGAGCCTTCCCTAACTCTTCTTCATTTCTAACCTTCATCTTCTCCTCCCTTCTATGAGTATATATCTATCCATATATAAATCGCTCTTATATTAAGCACCCTTATTAGAATATATCATATATTAATCAATCTTACAAGTACATTCCACTTGAAATATAATTTGAATTAGGAGGAAGGATTATATGAAGAAAAAAGATAACCCCTTACGTCAGCTTCCACTGAATGCCAACGAATATGGAGAAATCAAGATTCATCTGGCAGAATTACTTGATGAAAGAGAAATATCCCTGAATCAGCTTTCTTTTCGAGCTGAAATGCAGAGAACTCAATTGAGGAACTACCGTGATAATAAAATCCAACGCTTAGATATTGATATTCTGAAACGACTCTGTTATGTGCTGGATTGCGACCTAACCGACCTGGTAGAATACATCCCTCCTGCAAAGCAAGAATAAGGCACTACCCAAAAGAGAGGACTGAATCAGGCCTCTCTTTTCTGTGTTCCATTTCTATCTTCCCCCATACAGGGTATCAAGCATCATAGAATATATAATGTAAATATAGCTGGATTCCCTCTTTACTTTCCAGGCATCCATAAACCATTCTCTCCCCTTTGTCAACCAGGTATCCTGCTCTTTCACAGATAGATTTTGTATATTATCCTGCATTTTCAGCTGATGTGGATAAAAGTTTAAAATATCTTGAATCTGGGTGGCATCATTGCCGCTTGTTAAAGGTTCCAGCACTACAACAACAAATCCAGTCCTCCCCAGTGTATCAGATGCAAGAACGACTTCAATCTTATCGAAAATTTCTCGTGGAAGTCTGTACTTTTTCTTTATCATTGGAGATAGATTTCTAAGCAAAATCAACTGGTTTTTATCAAATATTTTTATTATCATTTTTATCCGCTCCTTTCTTCTGAACCTTCTCTTCTTTCGGAAATTCATATTTACGCAGTTTCCACTGTCCACTGAAACGTTGTCCGGCAAATAATGGATGAATGCACCTGAGTTTCTCATATTTTTTATCAAGGTCAATCAATTCATATGTAATTTTTGCAAATGGCTTCAGCAATGTATGTACCTGTGCTTTTGCTTCATCTACTTTTTTATTGCCAATGAAGGTATTGCCCCAGCCGATTAAAACCGCATCAAACTTTTTCTGCAGAAGTTCCTTAAGATATTCTATGTTCTCCTTATTGTCCATTGTATTGCCGGGTTTTAACTTCACACAAATTTCCGCAAACAAGTTCCATATAGTGATTTCTGAATACCCCATTATGCCCAGATTATTCAGCAGATAATTTGTTGTATTATCGAATATCTGTATATTGTTTGATGCAGGATTGATTCCTATCACCAGAATCTTTTTTCCTTTTATTCCGTTATAATTAAGCGCCAGCTCAAATCTTCTCTTAGCATCCTCGTCAAAAACACCTGTCCTCTCCAAAAGGCTTGTTTCCTTCATAATATTTTCCATTGTAATCCTTCCTCCTATAAAATAATATACAGCCGATTGAGTATATCTGGTTCAGCAGACATACTCTCTCCTTTCTCTTTTTGTATAATTCTTTGCCATACAGTACACCCATTAGCATCATTGTAATCCGAATATGTAATACCAACAGCAAACACTGTTGCTTTTTCATTTTGCGCTATGTTAAAATCTCCAATCGCTGACGCAAATATTACAATATCCTGATTTTTTTCTTCATTGATATACATAGCTATGGGAATATACATGATTCCTATGTTCCCTTTCCCATCTGTCTTAATCTCATCGCTTGATAATGGATATATTTCCTGCGCTTTTTCCAGCGATATTTTGGTTTCGTTATTTCTTACTGATTCAAATATATAATCCAACATATATATTCTAGCCGCATCTGATACTATATCATTCACTACTAATTTATCAGATGCTATAACTCCGCCAACTATATCCGGCGTTATCATCTTACCTTTTTCAAGTCTTTCGAAAGTTTCTTTTAATAATCTTTCTTTCAGCTTATTTTCATATAAAGATGATAGCTTATGTGCTATCAGTAATCCTTCTGAACCATTTTTAATATCGTCTAATATTCCGTCTATTCTGTCTCCTAAATTCTTAAAAGTTTTCATTATCCTTTTCCTTTGTTAATAAATCTTCGCCGAATACGCTAATCCTCTCCAAAAGGCTTGTTTCTTTTACTATATTTTCCACGCTTTATCCTCCTACAAAATAATATACAGCCGATTGAGTATATCAAAGTATAGCTCTTTGCCTGTAAAAGTTGATTCATCTAATGTTTCCGCAAAATCTACAGTAATCTTTTTATTAGTTACCCAACTGCTGATTTTCTCTTTTACTTGATTTTTCCAACTGTTTCTTTTTTGTTCATCCATTACACAATACTCCAAATATGATTGAAGCACCTGTTCCGAATGAACAGACATCTTCTCGCCTATTTGACACAATTCTTCAAACGTCAAGAAGTCTACACCTCTGATTTTCAGGTAAATATCTTTTTCGTTTTCTTTTCTCAAATATCCATCATCACTTCGGTAAAAGCCCAGGGCTGTTTTATGAAGGTTCCCTACTTCTCTGGCCTTGCGCAAATACTCTGCATAGAGTTCCTGCCACTCCTTTGGATTGGAATATTGAAATGAAGTTACCTCTTCAATCCATTGCTGTTCCGTGCCTTCGAAAAAAGGAGGGCTCTTTTTGATATCTTCTAAGCACAAGCACTCCTTGTTTTTTTCCCACAGATTCCCTTCTTTTACCCTGTTTTCCAGATTCATTGTCTGCTTCTCAATTGTTACGATCTCAATCCCATAATCCGATGAACACAAATAAAGCCGGAACGTTACAATCTCTGAACGTTCCGGCTCTTTGTATCTATCTTCGTATTCGTATTCACTTTCATTAAGATGATAGTAATCCATAATCTTTCTGTAATGTTCGGATATTTCCTTTGATGTACCATATAGGATTATAATGAAGCCTCCAAGGTCATTTTCCAGATTGCGTTCTGAACCATAGGCTTCGTCAAAACAACAAACCGACTGTAGTAGCCTTCTTTTTATCACCTCACTTTTTTCAAGTACTTCTGCCTGCAATGGCAATTTTTTCTTCCACTCTGCCAAGTGCTTACCATTATGAATTACTTTATACACGTTTTCTCCTTTCCCGCTTCCTGCAATAAAATTATCCTATGCTGGGATTTGGATTTCAGCATCCCTGGTTACTTGTATTTGATGTATCTGCTTTCACCTCCTTCGACACATCGAAAATATAATATATATTTAAAAAGGAGAGTTTTTTCAACGGGAAAACGGGATTTCGGGATTTTGTGAATAGCTTTTTGGACTGTTTATTTCTTTGGCGACCAGTTGGCGACCACTTTGGCGGCAATATTCAGAATTTTCAGAAAACTCTTTTTTGACTTAGACTTTTTATCTCTTTCCACCCCAAGCCAACACAAACCCCGTGTTTTCAAGGCTCTTGGGTAAAAAAAACCACCGTCCCCACAGCCTCTATTGTCTGCAAAAACAGTGATTTCTACTGCGCGATCAGGGGCTCGAACCCTGGACACCCTGATTAAGAGTCAGGTGCTCTACCAACTGAGCTAATCGCGCATATTCTATTTTGTTTTGCTATTTCCTCAACAGCACAAAAGTTATTATATCCGATGATGACAAAAAAATCAAGTACTTTTTTTATTTTTTTGAAATTTTTCTTAATTATTTGTAATAGTTCGTTGAAATCCCCTGTCGGGACATGCGTAAAAGGGCGGTTTACGGCGTTTTTTCCGGCTTGTTCGGTATTTCTATCGCAAAAAATCCCCCGCTGCGATACGGGGGATTTTTATATTTTTTAATATTCTTCTTTCAGGACTATAAGGCTGCTGTTCATGTGAACCCTTCTGCATCCTGCCAAATGGCGTTTAACGCTTCTTTCCGGTACGCCGCACAGCCTGTATGCCCTTGATAGTCAAGCCGCACAGAACTGCCAGTACCACGTAGATCAGAATCTGCATCGTATCTCCGGTCACAGGGCTCCTGCTCACGTTGGTATTCGTCTGGTTATTTGTGTTCCGGTCGTTCTGACCGTTCTGACCGTTCTGGCCTCCCTGGGTACCCTGCTGTCCTGAATCTCCGGTGGTAGTCTTATCATCCCCGGCATTCTGTATGGGCGGCGTGGTATCCGTTGTTTCCGCGGACCATCCGATGGCGATCGGCGACAATCCGTTCACCGTAAATTTGATTCCGTCAACCGTCTCTTCAATATCTGCGGGATGCTCGATCTCTCCCGGAGAAGATGTATACATATCCTCCACAAACATATGGCTTATCACAATATCCTTGACATTTCTCGGCATGCCGCCCGGATACGGCAGTGTGATCGTCAGTCCTCCCTCTGGGAAGGTTTCGTCAGTTACCTTTACCCATTCGGATGCATTCTCTTCGCTCACATCTTCCACATCCGCGTCATCTCCGCTCAGACCTTCTTCTGTCTCCGCAGGGACGCTGGCCCTGTCCTGCCAGTACAGCGCCACATCATAAACCACGACATTCTCTTTCGGAATCCCTTCCTGCACAAGGTCTTCCTGCAGCGCCGCCTCAATCTTCGGCGGTGTATTCAAATCTCTGTCCTTCAGTAAAGTATCCGGGACTCCGGAGATACCGTCCTCCATCTCCAGCTTATACTTCAGTCCGTCCTCCGGTTCTGAAGTCTCGATCTGCGGATCAGCCAGCCTGGTAATAGATGTAATCCTGCCAACCAGCTCCGGCAGGCTCTCGGGCATCTCATAATTGCCGGCCTTCTCGCTTCTGGCCAGACGAACCTCCTTCCCTTCTTTCCAGTTCAAAGTCACCGTCTGTCTTCCCGGAACGATTTCCGAATAGGTACCGGTCAGATACTTGCTGTCAAAGCTGAACTGGGAATCTCTATCCTTATCATGGGGCAGGATGCCTTCCAGTTTGATCTCTCCGTACAGGGTCGCTTCCCTGCCGTTAATCCGATCTGCCCGGTCTACCGCATGGAGATCGCTGGTATCCCATTCCAGCTTCTTGGGGCTGACCTTCAGAGTATAGGAAGCTTTATCTCCTCTGGTACTTTCTGCCGTAATCACCGCCGTACCTGCTCCCTGAATTGTCACCTTTCCCCGCTTGGTTACTGCGGCTACCGTCGTATCACTGCTTGTATACTTTACTTTATTGCTTCCTTCATATCCAAGGACTGTCTCTGTAAATGAATCGTCCCCGTATACCTTCTCCAATTCCGGCACACCAAACTTAAACCCGGAATCCGATTCTTCTTTATCGTCTGTCTCTTCTTTTTTCTCCGTCTCTTTTTCCCTGGACTGCTCCGGCGTCTTCTCGTCCTCTTCGTCCTCAGGCACATCTACCCTCATGATCCCGTCTGAGTCCTCCTGAACCGGATCCTGCGTACCGCTGTTATCGCCCTTGACATGAAGAAGGGCTTCCCCGCTGTTGTCATCATTCGCCAGGGACAAAATCTGAGCGCCGTATACCTCTCTTGATTCGCCGCCATACTGATATGTAATGGATGACCAGCCATTATTATATGTATATCCCGAATCCACACTGCCTGCCAGTTCATCCGTCATAAAGAGCGCTGTGCCTTCTCCGATGGTACCCGCATCGCAGTTGGTCACATCAACCAGATAGCTCTCGTCTCCGCCCACCCGGACAATATTCCACATATGTTCGCCGGCACCGTTGCCCGCATCCGTGACTCCTGTAACCGTGTGGCATTCCACGTCGTTGTCAAAATCAGTCAGGTCGCACAGATATTGGAAAGCCTTCGCATAGCCCTCGCAGACCACGTTCGAGTACATATCATCGTCAAATACATTGATCACCTGGTATGAATTTCCATAAAGCGCACCCCCCTGGGCCGCATAGTCATAGGTTACCAGGTCGCAGATGGCATTGCGGTAGTTGAGCAGCTTGTCATAATCCGTACAATCCCGGTTCGTATCCACGATAGACTGTGCTTTCTGCCTTGCCGTGTTCACCGTGTCCATATATGCGCTGTTCATTTTGTACAGTTCCCCGTCGGACACCCGGTACGGCGCGGAAACCTTGAAGCTGAATACGATGGTCCCGTCGTCAAAATATTTGCAGTAGACACCGTCCGTCTCCTTGCCGTTCTCCATCGTCTTCGTCTTATCATGCCAGTACAGGTCAAAGGGGCAGTCATTCAAAAGATACGTCACGATCGTGTTGACATCCACCTGAGCCAGCTTCGAACTGGACATCCTCGTCTTCAGTGCAATTTGTGTGGAAGTCTCCTCTCCCCTTGCTATTTCTTCTATAGAAAGCTTCAGTGCATTATAGATCGCCGCGTCCGAGCTCTTTAAACCCTTCCCGTCCGCATCGTAGGCAACAGCCTCCGACCGCACCTGGGAGACGGCCGACTCACCCTGCACGGCATCTTCCATATCCTCCAGAGATACACCTACCAGAACTTCTTCACTACCGGGAATCTCTCCCCCTGGCATTGATGAAACTGCAGAAGCCGTTCCGCCGCCAGCCACAGCACACGTAAGAGCCATGACCATCCCGCGTCTGAATCGGTTTTTCCATTCACCCATGTCTATTCCCCTTCTTTCTGCCGTATAACATTTATAGTTACGGCCCGCGCCCCGTCAGGGCGCGAACCCATGATCAGCATATAGCTCATATACAATACATCTTAACATTTTGAAAAAATTTGTCAACCCATAATGCCGGAGGTCACGTAAAAAACACAGAAAAAATTTCCCAGTTCACCCTTGAATTTCCAGTCCTGCTTCATCCATTACCATATCCAGAACCACCTGCCGGTTCAGCACCCCGCTTGCGGCCGACACAGGCTCTCCGTTTTTGAATATGACAAAGGTGGGCACGATCTCCACCTGGAACTGCTCCGCCAGATCCGCCGAATCCTCGATCTCAATCTGGCAGACTTTCAGGACTCCGCCGCAGTTTGCCGCGACCAGATCCACCACATCCTCCATCATTGCACATTTTCCGCACCAGTCAGCAAAAAATTCCACAAGAACCGGTATACGCGCCTCCAGAACCTCCTGCCGGTAGTTTTTTGCAGTCACTCTTATTTTCATCGCCATCACCTGCTTTTCCTGTCAGCTCCCATGGCAGCTATCCATATTCAAGATTCTATATACCTCGTCAAGCGAACGCTTCAGGCACATCAGCTTTCGGTTCCACTCCGGCTTACAGTACAGTTTTTCACAAATACAGTTTTGCCATCCTTTTCTTCTTTTCATCCACATCCCTTCCCGTTTCCATGCATCGTCTTTCTGTAAGGCTCCAGGACGGCAGCGGGCGATATCCGCCGGGCGATGCCGCGGCCGGCAGCCCCCTCCTGAATCCCTGCTCCACTTTATTATATGCACCAGAACCGGAAATCGTAACCATTCAATTCCGGACAGCCGTCATTTTATAGATGGGATTCCCTTTCGCGGAAAATTTTTCTTCATATTCTGTCATCACATTCCCTGCGTTCATCGCCTCGTCATGATGCAGGTCACGGGTGTATGCCTTCATCGTCCATCCGTCCGCCCCTTCAACCTGACCCAGGGAAAAATCAAACAGCTCCCGGTTGTCTGTCTTAAATTCCAGTTCCCCGCCCGGCGCAAGCACCCGGGCATACTTCTCAAGAAAGCCGGACGAAGTAAGACGGCGTCGGGCATGGCGTGCCTTGGGCCAGGGATCCGAAAAATTCAAATAGATCCGTTCCGTCTCTCCCGGCGCAAAAACCTCTTCCAGTTCACTTGCGTCCATACAAAGGAAGCGCACATTTTCCAGATCACGGAACTCTTCCGTGTCATATCTCTCCAGGGCGCGCAGAAGCACGCTGGAATACCGCTCCATCCCGATATAGTTGATCTCCGGATGCTCCGCCGCCATCTGCAGCAAAAACCGCCCTTTTCCCATACCGATCTCGATCCGCAGGGGACGGTCATTTCCAAACACCTGCTTCCAGCAGCCCCTTCTTCCTTTCGCATCCATGACCACCGCGTCATGGGATTGAACCACGCTGTCCGCATGGGGTATATTTCGAAGTCTCATCACATTTCCTCCTGATCTTGCATCCAATCCGCATTGCAGATCTTCATTTTGCCACAATACGAGTCCATTTTTGCGCAGGTTTCATTATAACATTTCCTCCTGAAAACCTCAATTATTCCTGCCCCTGTTTCTTCCTATTAAAATAGCTTTCCACATTTTAGACAAAAAAACGAACGAAATTTTGTTCAACCTTGTAAAAAATAACATTGCTTTTTTCTAAAAAAAGTGTATGATAATAATGAAAAAATAAGAAAGAAACTATTCACTTTTTCACACTCACAAAACTACATGGGGAGGCTTACTATGGAGTCAATTGTAAAGAAACTATCAGAGATAGAATCTGCCGCTTCTGCAATTGTTGAGCATGCGGAAGCCCAAAAGGAAGTCCTTGATCATGAATACCGTGAAAAGCGGAACCGTTTTGACACGGAGCTGGAGGCAAAGACCTCCAAAAAGATCCTGGAAATCCAAAGCGACCTGGCCAGTAAGACCGATGCACTGCTGAAAGCACAGATCGGCGGGCGCAACGATACCATTGCTGCCTTGGAACAAGAATATGAAAAGCGGCACACCTGGTATGCACAAAATATTTTAAAACGGATCACAGAGGTATAAACGCATGGGAAATCTACTAGCTTACAGCGGGATCGTAACCAAGCTGAGAGCCATGGAAGCCAAGCTTTTAAAGCCGGAGGATTTTGAAGAGATTGCCTCGCTGCAGAGCGTACCGGACGCTGTCAATTATCTGCGCGAAAACTCTTCCTACGCCTATGTGCTGAACCTGCTCGACGAGAGCCGGCTGCACCGGGGCGATATTGAAAAGATCCTGACCCGGGAGCTTTACCATGACTACTCTAAGATCTACCGGTTCTGTGGATTAAAACAGCGTGAATTTCTGACACTTTACGTCAAGCGCTACGAGATTGATTTGATCAACTACTGCCTGCGTATTGTGATCAACCGCTATGCCGAACCCTTTGACCTGAACTATAAAAGAGAGTTCTTTGACAAGTATACCCAGATCTCCATCGACAAGATGATCACTTCGCGCACCACCGACGAGCTGATTGAAAATCTGAAAGATACCGAGTATTACGAACCTCTGCACAGGCTTCGGGACAATGCAGCCGTCACGCTCTTTGATTACGACCTGACACTGAGTCAATACAACTTTTCCACACTGTGGAAGAAGCGTAAAAAAATATTACGCAAAAAAGAACTGGAGCTCTACACAAGAGTCTGCGGTTCCAAGATCGACCTGTTGAACCTGCAGTGGATCTACAGGGCAAAAAAGTATTACAGCATGGAGCCTGCCAATATCTACACGCTTCTCGTTCCAATCCATTACAGGGTATCGCCGGAAGAGATCAAAGCCATGATCGAAGCCCCCGGTATTGAAGAATTTGAAGCGCTGCTTAGAAAGACATCCTACGCACGGCACTATGATTTCGGACAGAAGCTTACCATTGAGCAGATGTACACGGAGTGCCTGGACCGCCTGTACAGATCCGAGCGGCGGCAGAGTCCCTACTCCATTGCCGCGATCACTACTTATCTGTTTTTAAAAGAAGAAGAACTACGAAAGCTGACGACCGCCCTGGAATGTATCCGTTACGGCTTATCATCCGGTGAGACGCTGGCTTATATTGGAGGTAAGACGCAATGATTGTTAAAATGAAATTCATCAATATCTCCGGCCCCCGCGATGATATCGACCGCGTGATCGATCTCTACCTCTCCAAGTATGAGATCCAGCTTGAATCTGCGCTTTCCGAGCTGAAAACCGTCGATAATCTGAGGCCCTTTATGGAGATCAATCCATACCGGGAGGCACTGGCGCAGGCAGAGCAGTTCACTGCCCTTCTGGAAGATCCCGAGCAGGTCACTCCGGATACTGATCTGGGACTGGACGGCATGTTTGAGCTCATCCGGAATACGAACACGGACTATCAGAGCCTTCAGGAGAAAAAAGAAAAACTGAAAAAGAAGATCGAAGAGCTCCGCAGCCGCCAGCTGGTCATCGCGCCTTTCCGGCCGCTGGACTGCAATCTGAGCGAAGTGCTGAACTACAAGTATATCGCCTATCGTTTCGGAAAGATCGCTATTGAGTACTATTACAAGATGCAGAAATATCTGATGGAAGATCTGGAATCCATCTTTGTGGAAGGCGAACGGGACGAGAGTTATGTGTACGGCGCATATTTCGTATCCCCGAGAGATGCGCAGAAATCTGACGCCATCTTCCGCTCCCTCCATTTTGAACGAATCATGCTGACGGACAGCTATGAAGGGACTCCGGCGGACGCTTATCACAAGCTGCAGCGTGAGGTCAACAAGAACCTGAACCAGATCGAAGAGCTGGACAAGGAAGCCGCCCAGCTGCTTGCAGCCCGCGCTCCCCAGATTGTGGCAGCGAAAAAACGGCTGGAGGAGCTGTCCAACAACTTCGACGTCCGCAAGATGGCCGCACGGATGGAAGACAACCAGGAGGACTATTATATCCTGTGCGGATGGATGTCCGAGGGAGACCTGGAAAAATTCCAGGCGGATATTGAGCACGACGACAAGATTTTCGTTGTGGTGGTGGATGACCGTGAAACCCACTTCGGAGCGCCTCCCACAAAGCTGAAAAACCCCAAGGTCTTCAAGCCTTTTGAGATGTATGTCCAGATGTACGGGCTTCCGGCCCATAACGAGATGGATCCCACGGTATTTGTGGGACTGACCTACTCTTTCATCTTCGGAGCCATGTTCGGGGATGTAGGGCAGGGACTTCTGCTGCTCATCGGCGGCGGGCTTTTGTACTATTTTAAGAGGATTCCTCTGGCGGGCATTGTGGCAACGGCGGGTATCTTCTCCACGATATTCGGTTTTATGTTCGGAAGCATCTTCGGATTCGAAGACATCATTGACGCGGTCTGGCTGAGGCCCATTGAACACATGACCATGCTGCCCTTCGTCGGCAAGCTGAACACCGTATTCGTTGTTGCCGTGGCCTTTGGTATGGGGATCATCATACTTGCCATGATCCTGCACATCATCAACGCATTCCGATGCCACGACTTGGGGGATGCATGGTTCGATGTCAACGGCGTGGCAGGGCTTGTATTTTACGCTTCCATCGTAGCGACCATCGTACTGTTCATGACCGGGCACAAGACGCCGGGCGGAATCGTCCTGGCCGTCATGTTCGGAGTTCCGCTGCTCCTGATCCTGTTTAAGGAGCCCCTGACTAAAAAGATCGAGAAACGGGCGGAAGGCATGGAAGAAAGCAAGGCCATGTTCCTGGTGCAGGGCTTCTTCGAATTGTTTGAAACGATGCTGAGTTATTTTTCCAACACACTCTCCTTCGTGCGTATCGGCGCATTTGCTGTCAGCCATGCGGCTATGATGGAGGTGGTCCTGATGCTGGCCGGTGCGGAAAAAGGCAATCCAAACTGGATCGTCGTTGTGCTGGGCAACCTGTTCGTATGCGGCATGGAAGGACTGATCGTCGGAATACAGGTACTCCGACTTGAATATTATGAGATGTTCAGCCGGTTCTATAAAGGCTCCGGACGGGCATTTGATCCATATACAAAGACAAATAAAAAGAAAAACACACATTAAAAACCATTATTGATATTTAGGAGGATTTTATTATGACAACCGCAACAAAAATCGTATTTATCGCTGCATTGATCCTGAGCATTATTATTCCTTTTGGATATTATCTGATCGGTGAAAAGAACAAAAACCGCTATAAGACAGCTATCGGAGTCAATGCCTTCTTTTTCTTCGGCGCATTTGCAATCGCATCCATCATGCTGCTGGGCGGCCCCCAGGTACATGCGGCAGAAGACGCAGTATCCCAGGCAGCTATGGCAACGGGCCTTGGCTATATCGCAGCCGCACTGGTTACCGGTTTATCCTGTATCGGCGGCGGTATCGCCGTAGCAAGCGCAGCAAGCGCAGCTCTCGGCGCGATCAGCGAGGATTCCAGTGTTCTTGGTAAATCCCTGATCTTCGTAGGTCTTGCGGAAGGTGTGTGTCTGTACGGACTGATCATCTCCTTCATGATCCTGGGAAGCCTGTAAGATGAAGATGTATCTGATCAGTGATAATGTCGATACCTATACAGGAATGCGCCTTGCAGGCGTGGACGGCGTCGTTGTGCATGAACGCGACGAACTCAGGGAAGCACTGGAAAAAACATTGAAGGATAAGACCATCGGCGTCGTTCT
>OFGX01001104.1_pt1 | contig 17263 bp, 18 predicted proteins | sample 1521831 | NCBI WGS metagenome assembly OFGX01 (sample SAMEA3504080, study PRJEB24116) | mouse gut metagenome | biome: mouse gut; feature: mouse-associated habitat; material: faeces | place: Denmark | collected 2011 | reverse complement strand
TTAGGGAACCGGTCTTTCGGGGAAAGGTTGTTGGAGTCATCCTGCCAGATGCGGGAAAAGAAATCATAAAAAGTCCCAACACCAGGGGTATCGCCAAAAGAGAACCCGCTGAGGATGGCATAAAGGGGAGTTTCCTTAAGCATGCGGCACCAGACAGTGATGGAAGTAACTTTCAGTTTCAGGGCAAGCAGGTAGGAGCGCAGCATACAGGAAGGGAGCCGGGGTTCCGGTCCAAAAACAGAGTAGCAGTCCTGCATAATGGAATCGGTCTGGGAAAGATCAAGATACCAGAACTGCACGATATAATCCCAGGTGCTTTTAGGGAGCACAAAGGGATCGGGATAAAAGTAAAGGAACTGGGATACGAAAGTATCCTGATAGGCGGTATGTCCGCCAGGGTTACAAGGTAACATCAAAAATCGCCTCCAATCAAAAAATGTACTTCATAATCAAGGGCGCGAAGCGCCGCATTTTTTGACTGGTTTGTCAAGTGTTTTTGAGAAAAAAGTGGGTGATTTTTGAAAAATAGGTTCTGAAAGCCCCATGAAATAAGGGCTGAAGATTCCGAGAAGTTATTGGAATTTTAAAGGAGGAAAAGCATGAAAAATACAGATATTCTTGTTAAGCTGCTCACTGCGGATATAGAAAATAAGATGATTCTCGAAGTTGCCTGTGGGGCAGCTGATTTTTCTGTTTCTGCATCAGACTATTCCGATAGTGTTTATTGCATTGATCTTGATGCCAGAAGACTAAACGGCAGACTTAGGGAAAAGCTGCATTTTCAAGTCATGGATGCATCCAAAATGGATTATGCAGATGATACATTTGATACAATTGTTCTATATAATGCGTTTTATCATATTCAGTCTCAGTGGATTGAAATTGAACGGGAATGCAGACGGGTGTTAAAAGCAGAGGGAGTTATTTATGTTGTCGGGACATGGAAACTGGATGTGCATGTAATGGCGAATGTTTTTGGCAAAAATGCAAGATGGCGGGAGCAATTTTTGATTGCTGAAATAAGAAAATAAAAGGTATACTTTTTGGAAAGGGAGAAAATATAAGGATGAAGAAAAAGGAGAATACGGAACATGAAAAAGATAATGTCACTATTGCTGGCGGTATTGCTGGTATGGAACATGACAGGATGTGCCAATGGAAACGGGGAAGGTAACCAGGCTGGGGAAGCAGGAACAGAGGGCGGCACGGAGCCGCTGGTGGTAGCCATGGGGCTTGCCTACCCGCCGTTTGAAATGAGGGACGAAGCAGGGGATCCGTCAGGAGTCAGCGTGGATCTGATAAGGGCGTTTGGGGAATACGCGGGACGGGAGATCCGGATTGAAAATACGGCATGGGATGGCCTGATCCCGGCCCTGCAGACCGGAGCGGCCGATATTGTCATTTCTTCCATGACAGTTACGGAAGAACGGAAAGAACTGATTGATTTTTCGAAACCTTATGCAAATGCACTTCTGGCAATCCTGGCCAACGCCGATTCCGGGATTACTTCCATAGATGACCTGAACCAGGAAGGAAAAACCATAGCGGTAAAATCCGGTTCCACAGGGCACATGTATGCCGAAAAAAATCTGACAAAGGCTGAAGTCCTGGCCATGCCGGATGAAAGCGCCTGTGTGACGGAGGTGGCCCAGGGAAGGGCAGACGGATTTATTTATGACCAGCTGACCATTTACCGCAACTGGCAGAACAATCCGGACACCACGAGCGCAGTCTTTATTCCGTTCCAGGATCCGGAACACTGGGGAATTGCCGTGAGGAAAGGCAATCAGGAACTGCTGGACCAGCTGAATGCTTTTTTGGACCAGTATGAGGAAAACGGCGGCTATGAGGAGCTGACGGAAAAGTATTTGTCCGAGGAAAGGAAAGCCTTTGAGGAGCTTGAATTCCAGTGGTTTTTTGACAAGGCCGGGCAATGATGGGCGAAAAGGGAATGCATATGACAAAATTGCGGAGATTATTCTGGACAACGAAAAAGGAGCCGGTGGGTCCGGCGGCAGTGCTGCTGAACTCGCTGTTTGTGGTGCTGCTCTGGATCATGCTGTTTTGGATTTCCCTGCACGCAATTCAGGTAAAGCTTGACTTTTCTTTTTTGGGGGAGTTTCGTTTCCGTGTATGGGACGGGTTTCTCGTGACATGTAGGCTCAGCCTGTTCAGCCTGATACTCAGTCTCATGATCGGCGTGTTTGTTGCCGCCGGACAAGAGTCTCCACTGCTGATTGCAAGATATTTTTGCAATATCTATGTCAAGTTTATTCGCGGGACACCGCTGATCATGCAGATTTATCTGTTTTTTTACATTGTGGGTACGGCGTGGGGCGTGCAGAACCGCTTTTCGGCGGGGGTTATCATCCTGTCTGTCTTTGAAGGGGCGTATATTGCTGAAATTATCCGGGGGAGCCTGCTGTCCATTGAGGCTTCCCAGCTGGAGGCGGCCAGGGCAGTGGGGTTTACGGGCGGCCAGACGGTGCGCCACGTCATTCTGCCGCAGATGGTGGCCAGGACAATTCCGGCTCTTACGGGACAGTTTGCGTCCATTATCAAGGATTCTTCCCTGCTTTCCATGATTGCAGTGATCGAACTGACACAGACAATGCGGGAGATCAGCGCGGTAAATTTCCGGCTGTTTGAATGTTATCTTTTCCTGGGTGTGCTTTATTTATGTCTGACGCTGCCCATTTCCCTGGTCAGCGAACGGCTGGAAAGGAAGTTCCGCTATGAAAATTGAGTTTGAGAATCTTTCCAAACAATTTGAACAGGGACGCAGGGTTCTGGAGCCTTTGGATTTTTCCGATGACGTACACACAATGGCCATCATAGGACCGTCCGGAGGCGGGAAGTCCACGCTCTTACGGATCCTGGGAGGACTGATTGCCCCAACCACAGGAATACTGCGGGTAAACGGGGAGACGGTTGAGACAAATGAGGCAGCCCTGCAGAAATACCGGAGAAAGCTGGGGTTTGTTTTTCAGCAGGGAGGTCTGTTCCGGCATATGAACGCCAGGGCGAACATTACGACCCCTTTGGAGCGGGTTCATGGATTTTCCCGTGAAGAAGCCTGCGAAAGAGCTATGGAGCTGCTGGAACGGTTCGGTTTAAAGGATGACTGGAAGAAAAAGCCGGCAGAGCTTTCCGGCGGACAGCGTCAGCGGGTCAGTATTGCCCAGGCATTGATTACCAATCCGGGTTTTCTCATTGCGGATGAACCGGTGTCCGCATTGGATGTGACCATTCAGGCCCAGATTATGGAGTTGTTTTTGAAGCTGCAGGAGGAGATGCATCTGGCCTGTCTGTTTATTTCCCACGACATCAATGTAGTCTACCGCATGTGCGACCGGATTATGGTGATGAAAGACGGTCATATTATCGAAATCGGGGAGACGGAGGAAGTGTTCGGCAATCCCAGGGAGGATTATACCAAGCTGCTGCTGTGCGGGGCTTGAGGGGCAGTATTTTCTGTAATGTGAATTTATACGCATGCTCAATCACATTTGCCAACATGGATGGATAACGAGTGAGGGCTTCTGCAAAGCCAGGGCAGAAACCGGCATAGAATCAATGCGCTCACGAGTATAGATAGGGTCAGGGAAAGCCGAGAAGGCCTTTTGGATAGGGTGGATCAGAATTACCGGACCAAAAGAGAGGATTCCTGTGTAGGGAAATACAATAAATTTTGTGGGGTTCATCACAGTGGGGGTGGACCCTTTTTTCGTGATTTTGGATGACGGTTCCTGCACGGAACTCACACCACAGCAGACTTCAGTCATATACGCATCAGAGGCTGATGTGCTGAATATGGCATTATTTGGCATGACAGCGAAGCAATGGCGGGATAAGAATCCTGATAAAAAGGGCAATATCAGGGATTATGCGAGCATAAATGAATTGATATGCCTGTCAAATATGGAAAACATCAATGCAGTACTGATTGAAGATGGGGTGAACCAAAAAGAACGTTTAATAAAACTTAACAAAATTGCCATACATCAGATGTCTATTTTAGAAGAGCAAATTACAAAGGTCTTAAAGTGATTTAATTCCCCCGAATTCGGGGGAATTAAAATTACCACAGTTCAAGGCTGTCTCCTGCTGTATGGAACAGTATTGGCATAATAGCTATACAGCCGAAGTGACTGATTCCAGTCAGATAAAAACTGTTAATCAGCTTCTTACAAGCTTCGCTTGACGAATCTGACTGTGAATAGTAACAGATGGAGGAAAAAATGAAGAATCATAATTTGGAATTTGAATGTACAGGACTGGAACACGGGGGAAGATTTCCTGTAGAAAATACAGGACGGGGCGAAGATATTTCACCGGAATTTGTGATAAAAAATTTGTCTGAGCACGCGGTTACTCTGATGATCACCCTTGAGGATCTGAGCCATCCGATCAAAGATTTTACCCATTGGGTTATCTGGAATATTCCGGCGGCAGATAAAATCGGCAAAGCGATTCCGGCGGGGAGAACGATCCCTTCCCTGCAGGGGGCGGTACAAGGGATCGGGTACGGATTTCACCGCTATGCGGGCCCAAAACCGCCGAAAGGAAAAAAACACCAATATCGTTTTACAATGTATGCGTTGGACTGCAGGCTGGACTTGAAAGCGTCCTCTTTCAAACGAAAGGTTCTCAGGAAAGCAAAACACCATATCATTCAGCAGGGAAGTATCTGCGGATATTTTGCATGAAATATATGATACAGTGCACACCCTGACCGGACGTGCACTGTATTAGAATCCGGCTTGTGTGAAGGTTATCTGCGGGAAGGAGCCGGATGTATCCGCGAAATTTCAAAAACAGTGTCTATGCTTCAATTTTTCAGACACGCGATAGGAATTATTTTCACCCCGTCCTCTCTGGTATAGGCCATATTGCCCCCAGTTATAATCATCAATAAATCAGGCTCCCGGAGCTTACATTGCTGTTCTTTTTCGTTATATTTTCGGATCAGTTCCTTTAACTGCAGCAAATGTGCAGCACCTTCTTCAATTTCCCGGCTTCCAAGCTTAAATTCAATCAGCGCGTATTTTCCATTGTCCAAATGGAGCACTGCATCAGCCTCCAACCCATAGCGGTCATGATAATAGGATATCCGCCCGCCCAAAGCCTGAGAATATATTTTCAGGTCGCGAATGCAGAGACATTCAAAAAGGAAGCCAAACGTCTTTAAATCCAGCTGCAGTGCATCCGGAGTCAGGCCCAATACCGCGATTGCGATAGAAGGATCGACAAACTCCCGCTTTTTGCCCGCACGGATTACCGTTGCCGATCTGATTGCCGGGCACCATGCTTCCAAATCTTCCAGCACAAATAAACGTTCCATAGCATTGATATAACTATCCATTGTTGCCATGGACATGCTGTCTGCATTTGCGGAAACGTCTTTGTATATGTTTGTTTTTTTTGCCAGCGTTGAAATGTTTCTGGCATAGGAACGCAGGATGATCCGTGCCCATTCGGGATTTCTCTGTATTCCGTCTACGGTAGAAATATCAGATTCGCAAATATTATTTACATAATCTTTCGCCGTAAGTAATGCGATCGCTTCGCTTTTTTTTCGGAGTGTTGCCGGCCAGCCGCCTCTGGAAGCCGCATAGATTAAATCTTCGATTTTCATATCGGACATGATTCCATCAATGTCAAGAGAAGGATCTTCGAATAATTCACTGACGGATATCTGCCCATTGGATTCCCCGGATTCATACAGGCTCATGGGGTACATTTTTAACCTGGTGATCCTCCCGGTTCCTGTATGCAGAATCTGGCTGTTATCTACGGAAGTTGAGCCTGTCAAAATAAATAATCCTTCCTGTTTCTGTCTGTCCACTTCCATTCTGACCGAGTCCCAGAGGACAGGTGCATCCTGCCACTCATCAATCAGCCGGGGCTTTTCACCCTTTAACAATAAAGAGGGCTTTGTATTTGCAGTTACAAGATATCCCTCACGCATGTCAGGGTCCTGCATCCGAATAACGCTTTTTGCCTTTTGTTCTCCTGTTGTCGTTTTCCCGCACCATTTTGGGCCAACGATCAAGGTGGCTCCAAATGCCTCCAAACGTAAGCCTAATTCTGCATCCACGATTCGATTGATATAATTCTCCATGCGATCCCTCGTTTTCTATTATTTTTCTCAGACAGACATATTATTTTATATTTTTATAATACCACCTGCCTTTTATTCAGTCAATTCTGTTTTACGTTTTTGAGGTGTTTTGTTTTATGTTTTTGAGATATTTCATTTTATATTTTTGAGATATTTTGATTTGTGTCTTTGTTATGTTCTGTTTTGCGCTTTTGATATATATGAATTTATGTTTTTGAGGTATTTTGCTTTGTATTTTTGATATAATCTGCTTTGTGTTTTTGAAGCTGTTTCATTTATGTGTTTGATAGAGATTTATTTGCGTTTTTGATATGTGTTTTACAGGAAGCTGCCGGAATCTATAACGATTCATTTATCTCTGGCTGCCGTTAATATGAACTCACGGTCAGGATGTCAACAGCGACACCGATCTGGTTACTGTTCACACGGCATCGTGAACCCTGCTGCACGGCGTCCGGCAAATAAAGTAACATTTTGCCATAATATCTGGATAAAAAAATATGGTTGTCAGCACATCATGTTGTAAAATCAGTTTAGTTATGTTAATTTATTCATTGAGGCAGCCTTATGTAAAAATGAGGGAAAGATATAAAAAGATATTTTGATAAAGAAGCTTGAAATTCTCGACTTTGCAGTTGGATCACCGAGGGAAACCCTGCAGCAGGCATTTACAAACCGTATCATTGCGGATGACCTATGGATGCAGATGCTCCGGGTTAGAAACCAGCTTGCTCACGATTATGACGGGACATTTGCGGCTGAATCATTTCCAGCTGTGCGGTTGGATACTCTAAAGAGTATCCAACCCATTCATCCATTCGCAAAATCCGTGCTAACGCACTCTTGTGTCTGCTGACACAGCCACATTTTGCTCATGAATAAATGGGTTGCTAATCCGACAGGTCATTTTCATTGCAATGAATTGCATGTAAACAACCTGTCGGATTGCAACCGCACAGCTGGAAAAATTTCAGGATATAATAAAGGTATATTACCCATTATTTGAGGAATTAAGGGAGAACATCAAGAAATATTATGAATGAGGAGCGGGCGGAAAATGGACATGTGTCATGAAGAAGGTTTCAAAGGAAAAATCCTGATTGCCGACGACGAGCCGGGTATCATCCGGCTGATCCGGGATTTTTTTGAAATACAGGGATACCAGGTCATCGAGGCGGCCAATGGGCTTGAAGCGCTGGAAAAGCTTTCCTCAAAACCGGATCTGATCCTTCTGGATGTGGGGATGCCGATGTTGGATGGATTTGAGGTGTGCGAACGCATCCGCGTCCATGTGTCCTGCCCCATCCTTTTCCTGACCGCGAAGATCGAAGAGAAAGACCGGATCAGGGGCCTTCTGTCCGGCGGGGACGATTATATCCTGAAACCGTTCAGCATTGACGAGCTGGGGGCAAGGGTGGAAGCCCATCTAAGGCGGGAACGCCGCAAAAAATCCGAAGGCACCGTAAAAATATTTGACCGGCTTGCAATTCATTATGAAGAGAACGGCGTATATTTTGGAGAGCAGCCGATCACATTTACAAAAACGGAATTTGGGATTCTGGCATTTTTGTCACTGCATCCGATGCAGGTATTCAGCAAGGAACAGCTCTATGAAAATGTCAGGGGCCTGGAGGGGACCGCGGACAGCAGCATTGTCATGGAGCACATCCGCAGAATCCGAAAAAAACTTGCGGGATACACGGACAGGGCCTATATTGAAACCGTATGGGGGGTGGGATACCGATGGATTGGGTAGAAGAAAAAGCACAAAATCTGTTTGCGTATATCCGGAATCTTTCTTTTAGAAAAGCGATGATTGCGTATATCCTGGTGGTTGCCGCCGTTGTGTGGGGACTGTCTTATCTGACGATGAACTTCTGCCTGCAGTGGGAGGCCGGGATCTGGGAAAAGCTGGGGGAAACGAAAATCGCGGAGGCCATGCTTTATGAAAAAGATTTGCTGCACGTATACTGGGACATTGCATTCATTGAGCCGGAGACAGCCATTCTGCTGTTTGTTAAATTCTTACGGGCATGGTGCCCATTTCTTTATGCGTTTCCCGGTATTATCCTGGCTATTTTCCTGTTTTACAAAAAACGGCTTGCCCGCCCGCTTTCCATCCTGGAAGGCAGCGTAGAAAAAATAGGCGGCAATGACCTGAATTTCCACGTCGCCTATGAAAGCCGCGACGAATTGGGAAAGCTCTGCGATTCGGTGGAAGAGATGCGGATGGAGCTGCTCCGTGACAAGAAAGAAATGTGGCGGCTCATTGAACGGCAGAAGGAATTAAACGCCGCCTTTGCCCACGACCTGCGGACTCCTTTGACCGTACTTCGCGGCTATACGGATTTTCTGGCAAGATATATTCCGGAGGGAAAGATCAGCCAGGAAAAGCTGCAGGCCACGCTGGAGCTGATGGCGGAACACCTGAAACGGCTGGAAGAATACAGCCGCACCATGAAAGGAATCCGCAGCATCGAGGAGGTTCCGTTCGTGCCGGAGAAGACTTCATTTGAGAGCATGGACCGGAAAATAGAAGCGGTTGTTTTTGCTTTGAACCAGGTGCGGGACGTGGAGATCCTTTATAAAAAAAATATGCGCTGCAGAAACGATCGGGATTGGACAGAGGAAGCGGGATTTCGCGGGGCCGGCACTCTTGCTGAAAAAGTCGGGGAATCCCTTTGCGGATCTGGCGCTCCTGCCGGGGAAGAATCTTCTTCAGACTGTCCGTATATGGACGACAATTTAGTCATGGAAGTATTGGAAAATCTGCTTTCCAACGCCATACGCTACGCCGGAAAACGGATCGAAGTCCTGTCCGATTATGATCCCCAGCGGCAGGAATGGGCCCTGGCAGTCCGGGATGACGGCCCGGGATTTTCCGAAGCGCAGTTGGACAGGGCAACAAAGCCCTATTACAAAGAGCCGGAAGCCGGCGGGCCGGACGAGCATTTCGGCATCGGCCTCCACATCTGCCGGGAATTATGCAAAAAGCACGGCGGAACCTTGGACGTGGCAAACAGTATACAGGGGGGCGGGATTGTTACCGCTTCGTTTCGGGTGTGCGGGCCTGCATTTTCTGATAAGACAAGAATCGGTAAAAGTACGGATAAAGTACGGAAAAGTATGGAAAAGTACGGATAAAATAAATTAAAATTATAAAAAATCTTAATTTTTTATAGGGAAAATATAGAGATTTGCGTTGTATCCTATCCTTACCAGGCAGGAAACTGCGGCCGCGGTCCGCGCCTGAGAAACAAAGAACAGGAGGACGGCTGCGGGCGCCGGGGTGCAAGCAGCACAGGAAGGATTATGACTGCAAGAATCGAGATAGAGAATCTTAATCAATTTTATGGAAAAAAGCAGGCTCTAAAGGAGATCAACCTTACCATTGAGACCGGGATGTTTGGGCTTTTGGGGAGAAACGGGGCCGGGAAGACGACGCTTATGAAGGTGCTTTCAACCTTGCTTCCGAAATCAGAGGGGCAGATCACGGTCTGCAAAAGGAAGGTGGAGCATGCACAGGAGGTGAGGAAGATCACGGGATATCTGCCCCAGGAATTTTCCATGTACCCCAATATGTCGGTTTATGAAGCCATGGATTATCTGGGCGTGCTCTCCGGCCTGCCGAAATCACAGCGGAAGCAGCGGATTCCGGAGCTTCTGGAACGGGTAAACCTGCAGGACAGCCGGAGGAAAAAGGTGAAACAGCTTTCCGGCGGAATGAAGCGGCGGCTGGGGATTGCGCAGGCCATCCTCCACGATCCGAAGGTGCTCATTGTAGATGAGCCCACAGCCGGGCTGGACCCGGAGGAACGGGTGCGGTTCCGCAATCTTCTGTGTGAGATCGCGGAGAACCGGATCGTGATCCTTTCCACTCACATTGTCGGGGATATTGAGGCAACCTGTGAACATATCGCCGTTCTGGACCGGGGCGAGATCATTTACCAGGGAACGGTATCGGAGCTGATCGGACAGGCGGAGGGCAGGGCATACCAGGCGGAGATCAGCAAGAGCGAGCTGGAAGACCTGAAACAACGCTGTATCGTGACCAGTATGCTGACGCTGGGCAACAACGTCATGGTGCGGTTTTTCTCGGAGGAAAAGCCCTTTGCGTCCGCCAGGCCCTGCGACGCGGGCGTTGAGGATGCGTATATGTATCTGATGCAGGGAAGGGGAGGTGAAACCGGATGTTCGGACAGTTATTGATCAAGGAATGCCGTCAGACCGCCCGGAGCCTGATCTACTGGCTCATTGTACTGGTTCTGATATTCGACTATACCTCCCAGCTTGGAAGCACGAAAATGGAGCCAGAGCCGGAAAAAGGGCTGGAGAGCTACGGGTATAAGCCCAGTGACGATGAAAATATCATTATGGAAAATACTCTGGGAATGCTGACGCAGGAATATGGCGGGGGCTGCTTTGCCACCTATCCCATTGGTTTCTATAAAAGAGTCACATTGAATGAAAAAGAAGAACAGAGGATCGAAGAGATCTTGCGGGAAACCACCGGGATTTCCGGCCGGGATGAGGCAGGGAAGCTTCTGAAGGAATGGTATGAAGCCCAAAATGCTGCCGTGGGGGAGAACCAGATGTACTATGCAATGTCTCTGACTGTAAAACCGGCGCAGGGCCTGTCCTATGGCCGTTTCTGTGAATTGATGGATGAGACGGACCGCATTCTGGGCGGCGGTTCCAGCTATGGAGAACACCGTCGGGGAGGTTCGGAACCCAAGACATATGAAGACGCTCTGAAGGAATATCAGGACCTGATAGAGAAAGACCGGCTGACCGGAGGATATGCAAGGCTTTTTTGCGATTATATGGTGATTTTCCTGGGGATTCTGCCCGTATTCCTGGCAGTCACAAGGGGGATGCGGGATCGGCGCTGCGGGATGCAGGAGCTGGTCTATTCCAGAAAAGGTTCCTCCGCCGTGATCATTTTCAGCCGCTTTGCAGCTATGCTGCTGATGCTGCTCATCCCGGTGCTGCTGCTTTCTGTCCCCCTGCTCACGGAGTGTCTCAGACATGCTTCCGTGATCGGCATTTCCGTGGATCTATGGGCTTTTGCAATATATACCCTGGGCTGGATTATGCCGACTGTCATGGCGGTGACTGCCGTGGGAATGTTTTTTACAGAGCTTACCGATACGGCGCTGGGGGTACTTGTGCAGGGCGTGTGGTGGTTTGTCTCCGCCCTGACCGGAGCTGATGCTGCCATCCGCGGCGGTATGTACGGCTGGAATCTGATTCCGCGGCACAATACGGAGCTGAACCGGGCAGGATTTGAGGAGGGCTTTGCGCAGCTTGCGGCAAACAGGATTCTGTATGTGGTGCTCGCATTGGCGCTTGTCGCCCTGACCACCTTTATTTATAGTCAGAAGCGGAAAGGACGGTATCGTTTGGCATGGAAAAATACTTCCAGATTGAAAAAGTAAATTTAAAATACCACATTCCCATACATGTTTTCGTATGCATCCTTCTGCTCGCCGTTTCGCCGCTGCTTATGGGCGTGGCAAACCTTTCGGCGGAGGATACGGCAAAGGTGCTGGAGCGGTATGCGGCGCTGACCGGCATCATTATGCTCACTCCCGTATTTCTTCCGGAGCAGGATCAAAACCTGCGGGAGCTGGTCTGCGCCAAATATGTGAGCAGCGCTTCCGTTTATCTGGTGCGACTTCTGGGAAATGTGATCTTTCTGGCGTTCCTTCTGGGAATTTATATGTGTATGCTGTACGCCGGAGGGTGTGCCTTCCCGGCTGTAAAATATTTCCTGGGGACTCTGGCGGAAATGCTGTTTTTCGGCGGGCTTGGAATTTGTTTTTACGGCGCGGCAGATAATCTTGTGGCAGGATATATGGCGCCTATGGTCTATTACATCGCCGCCATCGGAAGCGGGCCGAAATATCTGAAGCTTTTGTATCCGTTTTCCATGTCGATGGGAAGCTTCAAAGAGAAATACTGCCTGTTTGCGGCTGCGGTCCTGCTGGTCATGGCCGGAATATTGTTCCGCTGCAGAAGAAAATAGAAAAGGCGGCCTACACCGATGCCGTGTATATGCTCCGCGGCATCGGTGTGAAAGGGCGGCGGAGCAGAAAAAATACGCCGGATTCGGTTTCTGAAAAAATCTCATTCTTTCGACTATCTTTTTATCATTCCCATTCGTTATAAATTATAGAAAGTATGCAGCGGTTTGAAACGGCAGGCGGATTTGAGGTCTGTGGTTTGAAAGCGCTGATGGGCAGGCGATCAATTTGCCGCGCAAATTAGTTCAGGAAACGGAGGAAATGCAGATGAATCAGTATGCCAGACGGAGAGTGAGAGAACACAGAAGGTCATATTACGGGAATTTACTTATGGCGGCCCTTATTTTTTTGATTGTGGCGGTGATCGTATTGGCCGCGAAAATGTTTTCAGCTACCATTTCAATGGGGGGCTTTTCCAGGTTGGAAAGGTTTGAGCTGCCGTCCCTGCTGTCGGAGGCGGAAACGGCCGATCTGGATCGCGGATGGAACCTGATCCTGGTAAATTCCAAACACCGTATTCCGAAGGGCTATGAGGTGGAGCTGATACGGTTGTCAAACGGAAAGCAGGTTGATGAGCGGATCTACCCTGAGCTGCAGGAAATGTTTGACGCGGCGAGGGCGAACGGGCTCCACCTGTTTGTAGCGGAGGGTTACCGTACCCAGAAGGAACAGCAGCAATTGCTGGACGAAAAAATCGAGGAATATAAAAACGAGGGATACCCGAGGGCAGAGGCGGAAGAGCTTGCCAGGCAATGGGTGGCCGTTCCCGGGACAAGCGAGCATCAGCTGGGGATCGCGGTGGATATTAATGCGGACAACGCGGGAAGCTCCGATGATGAGGTCTATACATGGCTGGCCGAGAACAGTTGGCAGTACGGATTTATCAGACGCTATCCGCCGGACAAGACGGAGATTACAGGGACGATCTATGAGCCGTGGCATTACAGATATGTGGGAAAAGAAGCCGCCCGGGAAATTGCTTCGAGCGGGGTCTGCCTGGAGGAATATCTGGAAAATCTGAGGTAGAAGGCGGGGGGATTTGGAATTTGCTGTAATCGGCTTATGGGCAGGCGGTCGAAACAGCAGGCATGCCCGCCGCCTGCTGTTTCAACCAAATCAGAAGTTGTTTCAAACTTTTTCTATAATACACTCATGCTTTTTGTATTTTTTCTGGTAGCTGATACCGACCAATAATAAGTCTCCTGCATACCCTTCCAGAGCTTTGACATATTTTTTATCTTTAATCTGTGCAATGGCTCCTTCTGCCTGTTTATTCCATTTCAACTCGACAATCATTGCAGGTTTTTCAGAATAAGAATGGGGCAGAAATACAATATCTGCAAAGCCTTTCCCAGATGGAAATTCCCGAATCAGCATGTAATCTGCTCTTGCACTGATATATGCCAGCGCAATGACGCAACTTAATGCATTTTCATCATTATAGTTAAGAACTGACACAGAAGAAAGATGAGCTTCGTCAATCTTCTCTGCCACTTTATCGGAATCCAAAGCCCATGTTGCTTCCAACAATTCTCTGGAATCGGAAAATATATTCACGATTTTCTCCCATCCGCTGTTTCTTACGGCCCGGATAAATTCTTCCCGAATCTCTTCATTCGGAATATACACTTCCTTACAGTATTTATCATATGCCAGATAACCTAAATGCACCAGAAGCGTAAGTATATCGTCTTTACTCCGAAAAGAAGTCATATCATTTTGAAATGCTCCTGTGTCAATTTCGCATCGTCCTCCCCCTATCATATATATGATTGCATCCTTTAAACCATCAAAATTCAAATCTATATAAGACTTCAAACCCTCGTAGGTCTCAGTCTGCGTCCAATAATTTTCAAATTCGCCATTAACCATCGCCTGTACAATTGATTTGGGATTATAAATATGAATTTTTCTCTTGAAAAAATATCCGTCATACCAATGTTTTGCTTCAGAAAAATCCATCTCATACTTCCTACAAAGTCCTTCTACCTCAGCTTCTGTAAAACCAAAATAATCTGTCAGCCCTTTTGGATGAATCATGGTATATTCATCAAAATTGTTTAATGCCGATTCCGTCCCATACTTTTTGATAGGCAAAATTCCTGTAATATATGCCAGATGAATACATTCCTCTGCAGCGGCCCCTTTAAAGAGACTTCGAAGAAAAGTAATATATTCTTCCTGTAATTCCCGATTTTCTTTTTCCTCCCGGAAGATGCAGTCCCATTCATCAATGATAACAATAAATTTTTTGCCGCCTGATGCATGGAGCTGCTGAAAAGCGCCTGCTAAGGATTTTTCTTTTCCTGTCAAAAATTCTCCATATACCTGCGTCAGTTCTTCTATCACTTTTTCCTGCAGATAAAAAAGCAGTTTATCCCGGCATCCTTCGTTCATTGCCGTACTGCGGATCAACTGCATGTCCAGCCGAATTACATCATATTTATTCAAATTCTGCAGAAAGGAATCCTTTTCTGCAATTTCATAATTTTGAAACAGCTCATGAGAATTGCAGCCACGGCTATAATACGCGATCAACATCTTTGCTGCCATTGATTTTCCAAAGCGCCTGGGACGGCTGACACTGATAAATTTATCCTCCGTATCAAGAATCTGATTCATATAATCAATCAGACCTGTTTTATCTATATAAATTTTAGACCTTACAGAAGTAGAAAAACCTTCATTATCCGGATTCAAATATATTCCCATAGCTGCTCCTCCTGCGAAATATTATGTTTACAGTATATCTGCTTCCATAAATAAAATCAACCTGATCATATTTTCCGCAAATCATCCACACAAATAGAATAAAAACACAACATTGCGGGATATTGATGCATTGCACAGTGGAAAAAATAATATTTATAAAAGATTGTTGAGAAGCAAAGTTTTTTGGGATATACTTATAAAAAGAGATGGATGTTAGCATTTAAGAAATGTATGGGGTATTAAGAACATGGAAGAGAATATAAAGAACATTACGTCTGCAGTAAATGAAGAACTGATAAAACTATTTGGTGGGAAGATTGAGCGTATCATTTTGTATGGTTCGTATGCCGCGGGGATTTTAATTTGGAGTCGGATGTTGACATTATGATCTTGCTAAACTGCGAACAAAAAGAAATAACAGAAAGACGAAAAGAGATCAGCAGAATTGCAAGTCGGATTGGTTTGAAAAATGATATTATGGTTTCACTTCTTGCGCGTAACTGCGATGATTATGAAAATCAGATGAAGTATCAGCCCTTTTATCAAAATATTGAGAAGGAAGGCGTAGAAATTTATGGATAAAGCAAGAGCGGATCTGGCCGTATATCGTTTAGAGACAGCGAGACAATGTATTATATCGGCAAAGGCATTGATAGGAATATCAGATTACAAAGGTGCGGCAAATCGCTCTTATTATGCTGTTTTTCATTGTATGCGAAGTGTATTAGCACTATACTCTATAGACTTTTCAAAGCATTCTGCGGTGGTAGCTTATTTTCGTAAAGAATATATAAAAACGGGAACGGCATTTACGGTTCAAGTCCTTTAAAGGAGAAAAATCATGGCAATTGAGCAAAAATGGAAAAAGTATGCACAGGAGACCATGTTTAATTTTTTTATCCTTCCGGAGTATATACAGCAGAAGTGGGAACCAGAAATTATGCGGATGGAAATGAATATAACTATTTTATGATTGACAGTAAGAATGGAAGTATCGGTTTACTGGAACTGTTTGCGCGTGAGGCGGAATATATTGCCTCCATTTTGTGTATAACGGAGGTCAGGACAATTCGGATAGACGCGGAGATCATCTATGATTATGTAATGGGGAATCAGGAAATGCTGCGCCGCTGTATTACGCTGATTGCACAGGATCTCTATAAACGTTCGGCAAATGACGGGAGATTCTATTATCTCGACGGAATAAACCGCGTCCGGCATTATTTTGTCGATTATTACAATGAGCATTTGAAAGAAAACAGAAAGAAGATTACGGTTTATGCGGAATACCGGGATATTGCTGCAAGCGTGGGGATCAGCGTCCGGACAGTGGGAAGAAGTATCCGGCAATTAAAGGATAACGGTGAAATACAATCAAAGGATAAAAAGGTAGTCATTGATGAGAATAATTATAAATTGCTGCTGTCATCAATGACTTTATAACAGAGGCCGGAAACGGCTTCTTTTTTTTGGCATTCTTTGGAGGAAAGGCCAAATGACCTTTTCTGTTTCGTGTGGAAAGAATATAATCAATATACAAATCAAACAAAAATATTTTTGTGGGCAAAGGAAAAGGAGGCAAAATGACGAAGGTATCACCAAAAAAAATTTTGATCGATACAGATCTGGGCGATGATATAGATGATTCCGCGGCTCTTATCATGGCTCTGAACTCACCGGAACTGGAAATTGTAGGAATTACAACTGTCTATCTGGATACAGTAAAAAGGGCAGAAATGGTGTTGGAACTGTGCAGTAAATATGGAAGAAATGATATTCCTGTCTGTGCAGGCTTTGGGCGGCCGATCATCGAACGCCCGGATTCAGGGGCTTTTCCGCTGCAGTATGAAATTCTGGAAGAAGACAGGAAGGACAAGGTCATTACAGAAACTGACGGGGCAGATTTTATCATTCAAAAGGTAAAAGAATATCCGGATCTGACAATCGTTGAGATGGGCTGCATGACAAATCTGGGAATTGCTTTTTACAGGAAACCGGATTTGATGAAAAACATTCCGGTGGTTGCTATGGGAGGTGTTTTTTCAGGAAGTTTTCCTGAATGGAATCTGAAATGTGACCCGGAGTCAGCACGAATGGTCATGGATTATGCAGAGCATCTGAAAATGTTTGGACTGGAAGTAACGAAGCACTGCCTGATACCGGATGCTTTGGCAGAAATACTGTGTCCGGAAAATAATGAAAGGATGCAGTATTACAAAACCGGCCTTCAGATTTTTCGGAAAAAGATGGGATATGTATACACATTTCACGATGTACTGCTGATCGTATATCTGCTTGATCCGACAGTTGCGGAAATGGAGCAAAGCGACTTTACGGTAGAGCTGTGCGGATATCATACCAGAGGCGCCATCGTTTTAAAAACAAACGCATATGATCTGAA
>OFGX01001103.1_pt1 | contig 17263 bp, 14 predicted proteins | sample 1521831 | NCBI WGS metagenome assembly OFGX01 (sample SAMEA3504080, study PRJEB24116) | mouse gut metagenome | biome: mouse gut; feature: mouse-associated habitat; material: faeces | place: Denmark | collected 2011 | reverse complement strand
TCAATTGTCGGATTATAGGCAGTTTTCTATAGTCCGACAAACTGGGAAACTTTTATTTAAGGGAACAGAAAGAACCGTTTTTCTTGATAAGCGGGAATTTACAGGACCTGTCTATGAACAGATTGAGGAGGCAACGGCATTTGTCCTGCGCAATATCCGCTTGGGGGCAAGGATTGAGGGATTGGTCAGGAAAGAGGCTTATGAACTTCCGGTAGAGGCCATTCGTGAAATGATTGTCAATGCACATTGCCATCGCAATCTGGCAGATGCCTCCTGCGTACAGGTAGCAGTGTATGATGACCGTTTGGAGGTCACATCGCCCGGGGGACTTTATAATGGGCTTACTTACGAAGAAATTATGAGTGGGCATTCAAAACTCAGGAATAAGGGGATTGCCAATATTTTTAATCAAATGGGGTTTATTGAAGCATGGGGAACAGGAATACGGAGAATAAAACAGGCAGCAAAACAGTATGAACTTCCAAACCCGGAAATCCAGGTTTTTGACGATATGTTCCGGGTAAATCTTTATCGCAGACCATTTTCGGAAATAGCAGATGATAGTGGCATCGGAGAAGCATCGGAGAAGCATCGGAGAAGCATCGGAGAAGCATCGGAGAAGATTTCAATGAGACACAAAGGAAGATTCTGGAGCTTTTGTCTGTGGATGCAAAACTTTCCGCCGCAAAGCTGGCACAGCAGGTTGGCGTATCAGGCAGAAATGTGGAAGTAAATATCAAAAAGCTGAAAGAGCGCGGAATATTGGTTCGTTGTGGTTCTCCGAAAAGCGGGTATTGGAAAATAACAGAGAAAAAATCGTTGGATTGAGGTAACAGAATGGATTCAGAAAAAGTGATACAGGATTTGAACCAGCGTTTTGCGAAGCCCTTACCGGAATTTTATAAACGCAGAATTATATTCTGGTGCGATGAAGAACGGGAATTTGAAGATTAGTTGGATGAGATTGTCCTGCGGGATGCGAAGTTGATTGCGCTTACAGGGACAAATTATGCTGCCGTGAATAAATTTCTGGGAGTGGAAGATGCCACGGGTAATTATGTGGTTTATTGTCCTTTGTCACATGAGAAACCGGAGGATGACTGGCTTTTGGATATCAGGCTGTACAGCGAGGAGTATCGGGCTGATCTAATTTCAAACTGCATCAGGCATATTGTTATGATTTTGTATCGGAGTGGCTGCATAGTACGAATGCAGACCGGCACGCTTCTATCAGTTTTGTATCACGATTGCATTAAGACTTTCTGCAAAGAAATACATTTTACGCAAGAGGGGAAAAAGAAAAAACGCCGCCGTGGGGAAGCCCTGCGGCGGCAGAAATAAAGGGATTGGGGAAAGGAAAAGCAGCCGGAACTGTCCCGCTGCCCGTGTGTTTTTTGTCGATTGTTTCAGAAAAGGTTATCATCTTCGGTAAGCTCCATTATATCCTCAATATTGCAATGCAGAATGTTACATAGTCTGTCTATGGTGTTGGTCTGTACGTTTTTATTCTTCCGCAATCTATCCAGTTGGGAACGGTTTACATTGTGGTATGTGTAGAGGTCATATTGCGTCACGCCCTTTTCTTTCATGGTTTCCCAAAGACGGTCATATTTTATCATTTTTTCGCCTGCCTTTTTTCAGATTGGTACTTGTATGAAGTCAATTATCCATGTAAAATTAGCTCTATAATAGTGTTCGTATAATAACACTATGCAATTCACGAAAGGAGATAAAGGAAATGGGGATCTTTTCTAAAAGGTTGCTACCTGTGGTTTTCATACGAAGCGTTTTGTTAAAGACAAATTAGATGACTTTGTATATATTAATACTGCAAAGACTGTTGCCGAACAGGTTTTTGCGGCTGCTCATGAGTTGGGACATGTATGGGGGGTCTGCCCAAGTATGGAAACTAGCTGGAGAACAAGGCGAACTAGAGAGTAAGATAGAAGAGCGAATAATTAATAGATTTGCAGCGGAATTATTAACGCCAGCAAAACAATTTAGGAAAACCTTTTGGGTGCATAGGGAAAAATTGGGTCTTGACCCTAGCAAACTCAGACTTCCAGATTTGATCCGTGTTATGGTGTTACAATTTGTGAATGCTTTTTAATAGTGGCATGGAAAAATGCTTTTTCTTTATTGATTCTAGTACCGTTTACTCTTGGTTTTGCTTTAATAAGGGCAAAAACAAGGGTAACCAAATTTACATTATTTAAATCCGGAGGTGGAAAATGCAAGATATAATAAGTCAGTGGAATAGGGCTGCAGCAAAATATACGGAAGATCAAGAATGTTCAGAATTTGTAGAAAGCAATAAAAGAATAGTAAAAGCCAGATTTGAATATTTTAGTGGAGAGAAAGTATTAGACCTTGGCTGTGGCTATGGAGTTTATGCAGATTATTTTAGAAGCATAGGGGGTGATGTAATAGGAGTTGATGGTTCTGAAAAGATGATTGAAATAGCTCGAAAACGGTATCCTGACATTGATTTCTCCATTATGGATATCACAGCTCCGTTTACTTTTGAAAAAGACCAATTTGATGTGGTATTTTCAAATCAAGTATTCATGGATATCGAAAATATCGATTTTGTATTTTCGGAATGTAGAAGGATACTTAAAACAGGGGGAATATTGTATTATTCAATTGTCCATCCTGCATTTTATGATTGTTATTGGCTTAAAGATTCTAATGGCTACAGGTATGCGAAAGCGATGGATAAATATATTAAAACCTATCAATTTAAAAATGAATTTTGGGGTGAAACAGAGCACTTTCATCGCCCGTTATCTTATTACTTAAATGTTGCGGCAAAAAACGGATTTGTACTAAAACAAACTTGTGAACCAATCTCATATGACGGAATAAGTAAAAATAGTGATTTGCCACTTTTTTTCTTTGCTGAATATATAAAAGCAAATGTATAATTTTTATGATTACACTCTTGTGTCAGCTCAATAAATTCCATTTGCATATGGATAGAGTGTTTATCTGATTTTCTCTTAGCTGCATAAAAGACATGGTGCTAGCACCATGTAATAGGGGTGGATAAGGAGAAAATTATTTTGGTGTCAAAACGATGCCAAGAAATCATGCAAATAAAATGAAGGGGCAGAAATGGAAGATTGAAAAGTCGTTAGAACGATAAGAAATATATGACATGGCGGTTGCTGTGCCATATATTTTTGTAGTAAATAGAGTGCAGAAGTGGTATAATCAATTTTATAAATTTGATGCGAGAGATTAATGTGGGTAGGAGATTGAATGAAAGTATTATGTATATCAGCGTCAAATATTTTGCATAGCAAAGAAAATAGTACTTCGCAAATTCTATGTTCTAAAATTTCAGAAATTTTAGGAGAAAAGGAAATAGTGTGTGAAATAGTGGATTTAAGAGACTACCTTTTGCAACCGTGTATTGGTTGTGGAAAATGTTTTGAAAGTAAAAGATGCTGTAATGATACTGATTTTAATACAATTTATGAAAAAGTTATAGAATCAGATGCTCTTTTCTTTGTATCGCCACATTATGCTCCAATACCTGCAAAACTAAGTATGATACTGGAAAAAATGGAGGAAATTACTTTTTTACATTGGTGGAAAGATAATGAGTATAAATCTGAAGTATATGGAGTACCGGTGGGGATTATTTCACATGGTGGTGCTTCTGATTGGGCATTAAAGAGTTATAAAGCAATGGTAAATGATACAATAGCAAATGCTTTAGATACTATTCAAGGTAAGGTTGTTCCATACAATTCTGAATGGAATACAGGAATATCACTTCCAGTACAAAAGGTATTGGAAGAAGATGAGATTTTTCCAATACAAGAATATGATTGGAATTTGCTTACAAAAAAATTAAGAGATTATATTGAACTTGTTTTACAGGAAATATCTGATTTATTTTGTAAATAGCAAAATCGGGTGTGTTTAAGGAAATTTTCATAGTGTAGTGATGGTAACGAAAAATTGTTCATCCTTATTGATTATTTATACATGGTGCTAGTACCATGTGTTAAGGGTAAATAAGGAAATGTGTTACGCAATATACGTTTTGAAAGCCTTATTTTGGAAAAACTTTCAAATAAAAATGGACGCAGGATATATTCTATTCTTTTATCATCAAAACGGCTTTTATTGCGTAACATTTCAAAAATCGTTTGCTAAATTGACGGGATTTGCCATAATAATTGCGTGGCAACACTAATAGTTAATAATAGCAAAGGACACGCCGAGAAGTCGTTGGAGCTATAAGAAATATGGGGCGTGGCGGTTGCTATGCCCTATATTTTTGTGGTAAATGGAGAGAGAAAATAATATAACCAAATTTACAAATTTGAGATGAAAAATGGATTGAAGGAGTGGAAAGTATGAATGACATTGTTAGGAAAGTTAAGGAGGCCATATTAAAAAGTAATTTACAGTTTTCATCGAAACCAATTTTAATAGGTGGACAAGCTATGGAGTATTATGGGATACGAAAATCGGGAAAAGATATTGATTTTGTTATAACAGATAAAGATTATCAGAGACTGGCAGAAAAATATCCTGAGAAACGAAAGGACTTATATGGCGATTTAGGTGTGGCAGTTGATGAATTTGAAATTTGGAGAAGTATTGCTCATCTTGATTATGACTTTTTTAGGAAAGAAGCTGTTGACGAAGGGGATATTTTCGTAATATCAATTGATAGACTTTTGTGGACAAGAGTGTGTGCTATGGACGTTGAAAAGTACTTGAATGATTTGAAATTAATGAAAGAGTATTATTATAAAAAATATACAAACCTGCAATATCATAAGGAAGCCTTGTTACATGAAAATTCATATAAAAAAATGAATGGTGTTGTATTCAGTGGAAAGTATGAAGATGATTAAGGTGTTTGCTGAAAAGTTATTGCCATTTGTATAGGGATTAGAGTGTTTATCAAGTTTAAAGGACTTATATACTAAAATTAAAATATTTATACGAAAACTACGACCTTGCAAAGTTTGCATTGAAAAATTGGGGATACGATACAGAGACTCTTGATGATTGCTTGCAACATTTTAGAATTTCATCAAATGCAATCTATCCTTTCTTATGGCATGGGAATATGCGTTTTCTGCGTTTATCTCCTGTGTCGGAGAAAATAGAAAACAATCTAAAAGGCGAATTAGAATTTTTGTGCTATCTGCAAAGCAGGAGTTATCCCTCCGTAATTCCAGTTGCATCCAATTCAGGCGAACTTGTTGTTACACTTGATTCAATTTGGGGGAAATATTATGCAAGTGTCTTTCATGGGGCTGACGGAAATTCCATAGAAGATACCGACTGTAATGATCATATTGTGTATGCGTATGGAAAGGCTCTTGGACAGCTTCATATCTTATCCGCTGAATATACTCCGAAAATCAGAAAATGGACATATCGTGATGTCCTGCTATGGATTGGGAAAACGCTTGAAAAATACCATGCCCCCAATAAAATGCTGGTTGAGTTGGAGGGAGTTCAGCAAGCGTTGGACATGCTTCCTCAGACAAATGATTCTTTTGGATTGGTTCATTACGATTTCGAGCCGGATAATGTATTTTGGGATGAAACCAGGCAGTGCTGCACAGTAATTGACTTTGAAGATAGTATGTATCACTTCTTTCTGCTTGATTTGGAACAGGCTCTGGATGCATTGCTGGAGAACATTCCGGCAGACAGGAAATTAATCGCAAAAGCTACTTTCCTGCGAGGGTATCAAAGTGTAAAAATGTTAGAACCAGATTATGCTGAAAAGTTAAAACTGATGCGCAGATTCTGCAATCTATATTCTTATGCCAGATTAATTCGCTGTGTTGACGAAAAATACCCAAATGAACCGGATTGGATGGTTAAGCTGCGGGAGAAACTGCATAGCAAAATGGTATTTTTGGAAAATAGTGTAAGTGTAACGGAATAGCTTTTAATTTCGGTTTTTTCGTAGATATAGTAGGTTGTGATTCGGAAAATGCCTGTTACAACGTATAAAACGGTTTTTTGAATATAATATACTTGTTCTGCGGAAGAACAATAAAACGCTGCACTCTTTATTACAGTTTAAGATAGATTGCAGCGTTTTTTTATGCGCAGGGGCGCACAGATGAAATTGTTGCTTACACAACGTGCGCCCCGCGCGACGAGTAGGGAGAAATTCTTCCCTACTCGATTTTTGGAGAACGTTTCAAGGTTTGTGTAAATCAAAAAAACTGACATAAGATTTATGAATCGTTACAAGCGGGCAGAGACGGTTTTCCGGTTCTTTTTTAATGCCACAACAGGTAGGGAGCGATTATTGACCAACTGATTTTATATCTATTATATACATTAGTATGCAAATTACTGCCAACAATGTTTCGACAACAGGCTGTGCCGCAATGACTCCGTTCAGTTTCCAAAAATGGTTCAGAATCATTACACCCGGAATAAACAGCACTGCATTTCTCAAAAGTGTAATGGTCAGTGATTTTACCGCCTTACCCAGTGCCTTTCGGGTTGTTCTTTTCTTCAAAAACAGATGGCATATTTACCTTTCCGCCCTTGAATTTTCTACAACTATATCGTATAATTGATTCAAAAAGCAAGACATATGTCTTGTTAGGAGAATTCCATGGAAAGAATATTTGATGAAAAAAAGGTTGCCGCCTGTATCGCCAAAAGTAAATATCATTCTGTCCTTGATACGATAAATATAGACTTTTATTTGACAAAATATGAAAAAGGCGAATTCGTGAGTTCTCCTTTTCAGACCGAATCATTGTTCCAGATAGTTGAGCAGGGTTCTATCAATATTTACATCATTCGTGATGACGGCACACGCTATGCTTTGTCAAACGGTACAACAGACTACTTTCTCGGAGACATGGACATCTTTTATCCCAGAAGCGGCGATGTTTACGCTGAAGCGGCTGAAAGCCTGACTTGTATCGCATTTTCCATTGATAAGAACAGGGAAACGCTGCTCTCGAATAACAGGTTTCTGGCTCTGATTTGCAACAGCCTTTCCACTAAAATCGGAACGATGACCACCATGGAGGCCGTTCCTGCCTCTCTTACAGAGCGGGTTATGTCGTATATGAAGTATAAATGCGACTATGGGATCTTGAAGGGAATTGAGCAGGCAGCTTTTCATCTTCATTGCAGCGCAAGACAACTCCAGAGGGTTTTGAATCAGAGTGAAAGTGCCGGCTTAGTCAAAAAAATAGGAAAAGGAACGTATAAGCTGTGTGAAATGGAATGACTCATAACAATGAACTGGCTATAAAAACGCAGAATAATTAGGCAGGCTGTGAAAATCGGGCACAAATAGGGAATCCCGACGAGCAGGATATTGACAGGGCTTTGTATGTATTAAGAAAGAATAGGAATATTTATCTGTAATCATGGAGGTATCAAATGTCAGAAACGCATAATGCAAGTCCCTACAAAGGTTCTGGACAATTGACCAGAGAACAGTTTTTATTTTATGAAATGCGGACAACTGCAAAATTAATGGCGGAGGGCTTGGAGGACAGTGAAGTGATGAAACGGATTGTGGATGAGAATTTGTTTCAGTATCCCACGGAAAAATCACTTGCCTCTATGTCGAAAGCCTGCCTTGCAAGATTATATGCGTTAAATGATAAAGGCTTGATTACCGCGATAACAACGCAGCCAACGGATACAGCAAAGCAAATCTGCCTGTATGCGATGATGAAAAGATATCGCCTGATATGGGACTTTATGCTGACGGTAATCGGGGAAAAGTATCGTTTGCGGGAGTTTTCCTTTGGAAAAAAGGACATAAATATATTTTTCATGCAGATACAGGAGCAGGATGATTTTGTCTCTTCGTGGAGCGATAGTACAATTAAGAAAATTCGACAGGTAATGATTAAAATTCTGGTTGAAAATGGCTATTTGGATCATATTAAATCAGAGCATCTGAATCTGGTCCTGCTTCGTTCCGTGTTGGAAAACGGAATACGAAATAATAATGATGAAAGGGTGTTTCCGGCATTCAATTGTTTTATGTAGGGAGATAAGGCTGAAAATTGAATTTCTCAACCTGCGGGTTTGGAATCGAAATCCCGGACTCGCAGGCAGTGAAAGGAGCAGGGTTATATAAGTGAGTGACTTAAATGAAAGACTGGACAATCTGAAACAGGAAATGCAACAGGAAGCGTTTCTTGAGGGAAAGGGATTAAGCAATGAGGTGAATATCCGTATTTTCTGTTATGATCCCAAAGAAGAGATGACGGTTCGTCACTTTATTGAACAGTTAATGGTGGATCAATCCCTGGAGTGTCATTTGATACAATGCAATTTGTATCAGACATTTCTCAAAATATGTGATGAAAAGCGTATTACAAACGGCGCGCCCGGTATGGAAGAAAAAAAGGGAAAAGAGTTCCTGCTGCAGCAGATTCAGCGCTTTGCAAATAACAAGGCATTTGTGGATAAGATACAATACAGGCCACATAACCCAGGGGATGTGCTGATGCTCACCGGAATAGGGGAAGTATTTCCCTTTATGAGAATCCATTCATTGTTGGAAGCATTGCAGCCGGAGTGTTCGGATATACCGATACTGGTATTTTATCCGGGGAAATATGATGGGAGATTTGTGAGACTGTTTGACCGGTTAGAGCCGAATCCGTATTACAGAGCATTTAGCATAGTTTAGAGGGGGAGTTACCAATGATAATTCAAAATATGTTCTATGATGATATTGATCGGAAAATCAATGGAGTGGTTAAGGTAGACCAAAGCACAGAGGAGGTCTTGAAACAGGAAGTAAAGGAATATGTCATAACCAAAGATATCCGCAGACATTTGATTGATTTTTTTAATCATTATGGAAGTTCTTTTGAAGAACCCACAGCGGATGTGGGTGTATGGATTTCCGGCTTTTTTGGAAGCGGTAAATCTCATTTTCTGAAAATGCTTTCTTATTTGTTAGAGAATAAAGAGATAGACGGCAGAACGGTAGAGGACTATTTCCGCGAGAAGTTCGATGATGAAGCAACTTTTATGTCTGTTGCAAGGGCGGTTGGCAGTCAAAGCCGGACAATATTGTTTAATATTGATATTGAGGGTTCCATCAATAAAGATAAGACGGCGGTTCTTCGGGTGTTTGCCAAGATGTTCTATAACTACCTTGGATTTTATGGTGAAAATCTGAAGGTGGCGAAGCTGGAACAGTTTATTGAGAAACAGGGAAAAACAGCAGAATTTCGCAGAGTGTTTGAGGAGAAAAACGGCGCATCATGGATAGAATCACGGGATGCATTTGCGTTTTTTGAGGATGATGTGGTTGCTGCTTTGACGGAAGTGTTGGGCATGAGCGAGACAGCGGCACATAACTGGTTTGACGGGACAGAGACGGTGGAAACCAGCATCGCACAGCTTGTCCTGGAAATAAAAGAATATGTAGATACACAGCCAAAGGATTTTCATCTTTTGTTTATGGTAGACGAGGTGGGCCAGTATGTGGGAGACAGTATTGATTTATTGATGAATCTGCAGTCTCTTGTGGAAAAGATTGGAAGTGAATGCGGCGGCAGGGTATGGGTGGTATGCACCGGACAGGAAGCCATTGATGAGATTATCAAGACGAGACAGGATCAATTTTCACGTATTCAGGCAAGGTTCAGCACCAGATTATCTCTGGCATCGTCTTCTGCGGATGAAGTGATTCAAAAACGTATCCTGCGTAAGAAAGAAGATGCGTTTATTTCTCTGGAAAAAGTATATAATGAGAATGATTCAGTGCTTCGGAATCTCTTTACTTTTACAGATTCTGTTTTGGATATGAAAGGGTATGGGAGTTCTGTAGAGTTTGCCAAGAATTTTCCGTTTGTACCATATCAGTTTATTATTATGCAGAAAGTTTTCTCTGAAATCCGCAAGCATGGTAATTCCGGCAAGCATCTTTCCGGTGGAGAGCGGTCTATGCTGTCAGGATTTCAGGAGGCGGCACAGAAGATAGAAGATAAGAGTGAGTATGCATTAGCTCCATTTTATCTGTTTTATGATACGGTACATACGTTTCTTGACAGCTCTATTCGCCGTGTCATTGAGCGTTGTCAAAAGGCGGCTGACAATAAAGATGGAATTGAGCAGCAGGATGTTTCGGTGTTAAAACTCCTGTATTTGATCCGTTACATAGATGATATAAAGGCAAATCTGGATAATATTGTCATTTTAATGGCGGATGATATCCGGGTAGATAAAATCATCATGCGTGCTCAGGTAAGCGGATCTTTAGATCGTCTGTTGAGCCAGAACTATATTGGAAGAAGCGGTGATACTTATAATTTCCTTACCGACGAAGAACAGGACATTCAGAAAGAAATCACGAATACGATGGTTGATACTTCAACAATTGTTGGTAAAATTGCGCATATCATATTTGGTGAAATATATTATACGAAGAAGTATCGTTATGAAAAATATGATTTTGCCTTTGACCAGATGGTAGATTATACTGCGGTAGGCGCTTTGACAGGCGGTATGCGTCTTAGGATTATGACTGTGGCGACAGAGTGGGCGGAGAAGACGGAACTTCGTATGCTGGCAGAATCAGCAAAGCAGGCAATTGTGGTACTTGCGGAAACGCCATATTATGAATATCTGGAAAGCGCCGAGAAGGTGTGGAAATATAAGAAACAAAGAAATATAGCACAGTTGCCGGAATCTGTGAAGAATATTATCAAAAATCATCAAAATGAGGCGGAAAGATACGAATCAAGTGCAAAGGAACAATTAGAAAAGGCAATTGAGGGTGCAGCTTTTTATGTAGATGGGGAACATATTGAGATAAACAGCGGGAATGCCAAGAGCAAACTGGATCAGGCATTGGAATATCTGGTGACACATGTATATAGCGAATTGGGTTTGATTTCAAAAAATGCAGAGTCGGATGCAGATATTATTGCGATTCTTACAGGTGCAGTAAATATGCTTCCTGGTACTGAACCGAACCGTGACGCGGCAGCTAAAGTAGAAGAATATTTAGAAATGCAGGAAAGAAAACATCTTCCCACCTCTATGGCTGATGTGCAGAGTCGCTATCAGTCTATTCCTTATGGGTGGAAAGAGATTGATATTGCGGCAGTATGTGCAATGCTGATTGTGGAGCAGAAAGTGACAATTAAGTATGCAGGTTCTACAGTACAGCCCAACAATCCAAAACTACCCGATATGCTTCGCAAAAAGAGTGAGATTGGAAAAACGCAAATATCCAAACGACAGGTAGTATCAGCAGCCAGAATGAAGGCAGTAAAAGATTTATTACGGGATTATTTTAGTCAAATGGATGTTCCGTCAGACGAGGATGGATTGATTGCCTTTATGATTGAAAAATTTGAGGGGTTGCGTACTCACTATGAGGAATTGCTCAGAAGATATGAAGGGCATAACTATCCGGATAAACCAGTGGTTAATACTGCACTTGCCATCGTGAAGGATGTATTGTCACAACAGAAGGATAATTTGGCGTTCATTGAACGTGTGCTTCAAAAGGAAGACAGCCTTTATGATACACAGGAGGCAATGCAAAGTGTGGAGGCTTTCTTTAAAACACAGGTTAGTATATTTGATGCAGCAGTGAAATTTGAAACAGAGCTGCGAAATGATTTGGATTATATTCGTAAGGATGAGGAAGCGAATACTGCTTTAAGTACAATACGTCTTATTACGATGCTGCCAACAAGCGGGAAATATCAGTATGGCAGAATTCCGCAGTTGAATGATTTAATTGCAAAAGTAAAAACGTCTCATGACAAAATGTTAATTGAGAAACGAAAAGAACTTTTGGATATTGTTCAGCAGTGTATGGGAGAGATTCATCAGGCAGGCAACGGAGATGCAAAAGTAAAGACGATCATTGAAAGGTCGGATATCTATTATACACAGCAGAAAGAGAAGATTGCAGAAACGATGAGCCTTGCATTGATGGAGGGGTATCCGATACCAATGTGGAATTATCGGGATGATGCTGTGTCTAAGATAGAGGGCGCATTGGAGCCGCCAAAACCTAAAGAACCGCCAAAGCCTATGAACACAAATCCAACATCGAAGAAAACATATAAGCCTATTTTTCGCCAGTCCTTACTGAAGGCAGCAAGGCTTGAAAGCGAGGACGAGATTGATATCTATGTGGATAAGCTCAGAGAACAGTTAAAGACATTGTTAAAAGGTTCGGATGGGATTGAATTAAAATAGAACAAATAGGAATGATTCTATAACGGAGGCAGGGTATGGATATTGAAAAAATAAAAGAGGATTTAAGCATATGCTATCTTAAAACAATAGCTGCCGTTAGAGGAATTGCAGTTGAGCGAATAGAACATGATGAGGATAGTGTTGATGTCGTTATAAAAAAGGTTTTAAATATAGATAAAAATGTGTCATTCAATTCGCAGATTAGTGTACAACTGAAAGCAACATCTTCCAAATCACAATATAGAATAGGCAAACAGGAAATCTCGTATAAGTTAAAGGTGAAAAATTATAACGATTTATGTATGCCTGCTACGATGCCCAGTATGTTGGCATTGCTGATCCTGCCGGAAGAGATGGAAGAGTGGACGAAATGGACGCCAGATGAATTGATGATTAAAGGAAAAATGTTTTGGCTATCATTACAGAATCAAGAAGTGTCTGATAATAAAGATAATGTTACAGTTAAAATTCCTAAGGAAAACATTTTAAATGCGGACACCATTGAAAATCTGATCAAAAAAGCGGCTGAGGAGGGGATTTTATGATATATTCTGTAAATTTTGTGGATATGACATTGAAATTAAATCCTCTGGCTGTGACAAAATATCTATCAGAAACAAATTGGGAGCTATACCCAATCAAAAGAAATGATATTAAAATTTTTCAATACAAAAAAGAGGATTTGTTTGAACAGGTTACAATACCACTTGATAAAAAGTTGAGGGATTATAAGAATGCGATGTATGATGCAGTCTGTAAGATCGCTTATGTTGAAAAAAAATCTGTTGAGCAGCTTATGCTGTATTTATTGAATCCAAATACAGATATTTTAAAAATAAGGTTGGATAAAAAAGAGGTAGAGTCAGGAAATATCATGTTTGATGATGCCATTCAATTATTTGTCAATGCAAAGAAATTGATAGCGGCTACGGCGCTTGATGTAATTAATCCGAAAAAAATGCATTATGGAAGAATTAACGAACCTGTTCGGAACTTTCTTTCACAGTGCAGATTTGGACAAACGGAAATTGGAAGCTATGTTGTATCGGTTATATGTCCGTTTGTCGATTTTACGGGGACAGTAGGGTATAAAAAAATCAACGTTCTTTCAGATGAGGAACAATGTGCAAATTCACTCACTAGAAAAGTTATCAATCGGTTATTGACAAATATTGCTACAATCAAACAGGAGATTGATGCTGGCAATTTGGAATCTTTAGCGAATTATGATAGTCCTATAAGTTCTAATTTTTATGAAGCTCTGAGTGGACTAAGTATGGATACAGAAGATACAACCGTCGAATTTATGGCGGAATGGTCGCCGACTGTAAGAAGTAATCAATGTAAATATAACAGAATATTGATAACAAATGACTATTACGAGCCAATCAGGACTATTATTTCTAAGATAACAGAATATACGAATGAAAGAATAGAAACTGTTGATAAAATTGAAAGATTAGAAGTGGCACCAATTATTGATAGCAGAGAGTATGGCACCATCGAAAGAACAGAAATTGTCGGTAAAATTATAGAATTAAAAGCGGCACCGGTTATTGATAGCAGAGAGTATGGCACCATTGTTATTTATGTTGGTGATAATGCAAGAGTGAAATCTGTCACTGTGAAATTGGATAGAGAGGACTATGATAAGGCAGTCGCTGCTCATCAACATGGAAAGGCAGTTAAAGTGGTTGGTGATTTAAAAGGTCAGGTAAAGTCAGTTATGGAGAATGTGATCTTTAGCGTAGTGGAGTAATGGAGACGAATGCGATGGATAAAAATGTGTTAAAGAAATATGCAGTATGGGCGAGAAGAGAACTGATTGTCCGCGTTGGTCAGAGGGCAACCTTTTATGGCGTTACGGCAGAAGATTATGGTGATGTATCCGCAGAGAGCATAAATGGGAGAATTTTATCGGACATTGAAAAGAAACAAAGGAAGGCTTTGATTGCGCAGATTCGGAAAAAAGGTTATGAGGAAGTGATAGAGGAGGTTGCCTATACGTGGTTTAACCGTTTCTTGGCATTGCGATTTATGGAAGTAAACGGATATTTACCTGACCGTGTGAAAATATTTACCGATTGTGATAACCGTTTTCAGCCCCAAATTTTGAACGAGGCAATTGACTTAGAGATAGATGGACTGGATATGGAGAAAGTCTATGCCTATAAAGATGCCAATCAGACCGAGGAATTATACAAATATTTGCTGGTGGTACAGTGTAATGCTTTGAACGCTGTACTGCCCGGAATGTTTCAGAAAATAGAAGATTATACGGAACTTTTATTGCCGGATAAACTGCTGCTTGAAGGAAGTGTTATTGAGCGGATGATAGCGCTTATTCCGGAGGAAGACTGGAAAGATGCGGTACAGATCATAGGGTGGATGTACCAATATTATAACAGCGAAAAAAAGGACGAAGTATTTGCTACGTTGAAAAAGAATGTGAAAATAACAAAAGAAAATATCCCGGCGGCTACCCAGCTTTTTACACCGGATTGGATCGTGCGCTATATGGTGGAGAACTCTTTGGGGCGCTTGTGGCTGGAGGGACATCCGAATGAGGAACTAAAAGCGGATTGGATATATTATTTGGAGGAGGCGGAGCAGGAGCCGGAGGTAGAGGCTGAACTTGTCAAGATTCGCGCAGAGTATGCGCAGCTTACACCGGAGGATATCCGTTGTATTGATCCCTGTCAGGGAAGTGGGCATATCCTTGTTTACATGTTTGATGTATTGATGCAGATCTATGAATCATATGGCTATACCACACAGGAAGCAGTTGCCAGTATTGTAAAGAATAATATCTATGGTCTGGATATTGATGAGCGGGCGGCACAGCTTTCTTATTTTGCTGTTATGATGAAAGCGTGTCAGTATGATAAGCGTTTTTTGAAAAGAAAAGATGAAGACGGAAAACCTAAAGTGCCACAGCCAAGGGTGTATGCAATTCAGGAAAGTAATGATGTGGATAGTCATGTGTTGGAATATTTTTGTAATGGGAATGCTGAATTAAAAGAGGTTATGGGAACCATTATGGAAGAAATGCATGATGCGAAAGAGTATGGTTCTATTATTACTGTTACAGAGCAGAATTGGAATGTGATTTATGCGAGATTTGAGGAAATTAAAGAGGATATTTCCATACATAAGGAAGGGGCGCTAGAATTACTGCCATTAGTACAGGTGGCACAGAGTTTGGCGCAGAAGTATGATGTGGTGGTAACGAACCCACCGTATATGGGTGGTTCAGGGATGTCAAATATATTGTCTACTTTTGTAAAGAGAAAATTTCCAAATACCAAATCCGATATGAGCACTATTATGATGGAACATATTCTGGATATGTGTTCAAAGTTTGGATATATGTCTATGATAAATATCCCTGTATGGATGTTTTTATCAAGCTATGAAAAAATGCGGAATAATATTCTACGGAATAACATGATTATTAATATGGTACATCCAGGACGAGGTATTTTTGGCTCAGATTTTGGTACTACATCATTTGTAATTTCAAAACAACGTATAAAAAAATATATAGGTCGTTATTATCGATTGTTTGATAGCCAAGGTGAAGTGCATAGTATTGAAGAACGCAGAAGAGCATTTTTGGATGGTAGAGGTTTACACCTTGTTCAACAAGATAACTTTGAAAAAATTCCTGGAATGCCAATAGCATATTGGCTTCAACGTCAAATATATGAAATGTATGGCAGTTATAAGACTATGGCAGAAATTGCCGAGCCAAAAGTTGGTATGCAAACTTCAAATAATGACAAATATTTACGATTTTGGCATGAAATTAGATTTGATGAGTTTCGTGGTTCTAGTTTTGGACTAAAATGGATCAAATACCTAAAGGGAGGAGCATATAGAAAATGGTATGGTAATTTAGAATATCTTTTATTTTACAACAAAACACCAGATTATATTTTATCACAAAAAAATGCAAGAGTATTGGATTTGGAGTTTTTGAAAAAGAAAAAGTGTACATGGACGGATTTGACAATAAGTAAAAATAGTTTTCGTATCGCGCCGGATGATACGTTTTATGATATTTCTGGACATTGTTTTTTCCCAAAGGAGAAAGACCAACTATGGCTTTTGGGTTACGTAAATACGTCAATATTTGCAGAACTGCTCAAAGTATTTAATTCTACGATTCATTGCCAAGTAGGTGATGTGGGAAAGATAATAGTACCCAACATTGAAAGTCAGAAAAAAAAAGTTTCTGACTTGGCGGAACAAAATGTTAATTTTTCCAAAGTGGACTGGGATTCTTTTGAAACATCATGGGATTTTGTAGGACATCCATTAACTCAAGGTATAATAGAGGATGGATTGATTATGGACAAATACAAGGATTGGAAAACGGAATGTGACACTCGTTTCAATCAGTTAAAGGCAAACGAGGAGGAACTAAACCGTATTTTTATTGATATATATGGGTTGCAGAATGAGTTTAGTCCAGAGGTAGACGATAAAGACGTAACTATTCGAAAGGCTGACCTACAACGTGATATTAAGAGTTTAATTTCTTATGCAGTCGGTTGTATGTTTGGGCGTTATTCGATTTATAAGCAGGGGTTAATCTATGCAGGAGGGAATTTTAATGAAGTTTATGGTGACTTTCCTATAGAAGTAATTAATATCAATCCTAATATTGCGGCGCATGGAACAGCTTTATATAAGTATGGTGCGCCAATTGATACTTATGAGAAAGTCTATTTAAAAGATATTGAACACATGGAAGATGCAGAAATGTTTTGGGGAGTTACAGAGAGTAATATTATTCCAATTACCGATGACGAATACTTTGCCGATGATATTGTAGGACAATTTATGGATTTTATTCGTATTGTTTATGGAGAGAAGTCCTTGGAAGAAAATTTGAAATTTATCGCAGACGCATTAGGTGGAAAAGGACAGCCAAGAGAAGTGATCCGCAATTACTTTCTCAATGATTTTTACAAAGATCACTGTAAAATTTACCAAAAGCGTCCGATATACTGGCTTTTTGATTCCGGCAAGAAGAACGGAT
>OFGX01001102.1_pt1 | contig 17280 bp, 11 predicted proteins | sample 1521831 | NCBI WGS metagenome assembly OFGX01 (sample SAMEA3504080, study PRJEB24116) | mouse gut metagenome | biome: mouse gut; feature: mouse-associated habitat; material: faeces | place: Denmark | collected 2011 | reverse complement strand
TTTGTAAGCAGAGATTGATCAAGTAGTAGTTATACAGAAGCTTCAGAGGAAGTACGGACTAAGATCAATGACTGGATGCGCTCGGAAGAATCAGGGGTGGATGGCATTATTGATTTTGAGAGTGCGGTGGCAGATCCTAACAATCCCAAAAACATATTGGAAAAATATACCCACGAAGATGGACTTCATCCCTATGATGGTTATAGTGCAATGGCGGACGCCATTGATCTATCCATGTTTGAATAGTTTCATACCAAAGTAGTGTTTAAGTTAAAAAGGGATTGTGTAAAAAAGTGATTTTTTACCTCTCATCCCCTATAACAGAATCCCCACAGGAATTACATGTTTTAGTATCATGAAATTTCCTGTGGGATTTTTTCTTTTCAAACATAGTTGGTGTGACAGCCCTTTTAATCTGTCAGGAAAGCTCTCAATTTGCAGAGCAAAAGAATCTCAGCTCTCCATCAGATATTTTTCATTGATGGCAAGAACCTGCGCCATCGCCTGCTCACCGGGGGCGCCGATGGTATTTCGTTTCTCCACACAGGTTTTCATGGAGATTGCCTCATAGATATCTTTCTCAAAGACGGGGGATATTTTCTTGTATTCTTCCAGAGGAAGTTCGTCCAGGGAAATATTTTTTTCGATGCAGGTAAGTACCAGCTGACCAATGATGCCGTGGGCGTCGCGGAAAGCAACACCGTGGTTGACCAGATAGTCCGCGGCGTCTGTGGCGTTGGTGAAACCGTTCTTTGCGCTGGATTCCATATTTTCCTTATTAAATTTCATCGTGTCGATCATGCCGGTAAATAAGGAGATACAGCCTTTTACTGTGTCGATGGCATCAAAGACAAGTTCTTTATCTTCCTGCATATCTTTATTATAGGCCAGAGGAATCCCCTTCATCGTTGTGAGGATAGAGATCAGGGCGCCGTAGACACGTCCGGTTTTTCCGCGGACGAGCTCAGCGATATCGGGATTTTTCTTTTGGGGCATAATGCTGCTGCCTGTGGAATAAGAATCATCGATATCCACAAACTGGTACTCGTTGGAATTCCAAAGAATGATCTCTTCGCAAAAACGGCTCAGGTGCATCATAATAGTAGACAATGCACTCAGAAGTTCGATCAGATAATCCCTGTCAGATACGGAGTCCATGCTGTTCAGCGTGGGACCGTCAAAATTCAGAAGTTTTGCCGTGTAGTCCCGGTCCAGTGGATAGGTGGTGCCCGCCCGGGCGCCGGAGCCGAGAGGGCAATAATTCATCCGGTCGTAGATGTCCCGTAGACGGCTGCGGTCGCGGCGGAACATCTCAAAATAAGCGCCAAAATGATGGGCCAGTGTTACCGGCTGAGCTTTCTGGAGATGCGTGAACCCCGGCATAAAGGTACCCGTATTCTCTTTCATAGTATTGTGGACGACCGCCAGCAGTTCCTTGAGCAGGTCATTTAGCTCCACGATCTCATCCCGGGTGTACAGTTTCATATCCAGAGCCACCTGGTCATTCCGGCTCCGTCCGGTGTGAAGCTTCTTGCCCGGCTCCCCGATGCGGTCGATGAGGTTGGCCTCCACAAAACTGTGGATATCTTCGTGTTCTGCTGTGATCTCCAGCCCGCCGGATTCGATGTCTTCCAGTATTCCTTTTAATCCCCCGATGATTTTCTCTTTTTCATCGGTTGTCAGTATATGTTGTTTTTCCAGCATCGTCACATGGGCAATGCTTCCCAGGATATCCTGTTTGTAAAATTTCTGGTCAAAGGAGATCGAAGCATTAAAATTGTGTACCAGTTGATTCGTTTCCTTTGTAAAACGTCCGCCCCAGAGTTTCATGATGTTTCCTCCGTTCTTTAGATAGTAATTACATCCTTTAATACTAACATTTTAAAGAGGGAAAATCAACTACCATTCTAGACAACCTTTTTTATTTCGTGTCTTGTAAATCTATTCCGTGATGGTATAATGTAAGAAGCGGCTGGAGCTTTTCTGGCTTGACTATGATCTTGAATGGGGGAGAAAATGAAAAAACTTAAATCAATCGGTTTTGCTGTGATCTATCTGTTAATACCGATCCTGCTTCAGTTCATTGTAGGGATTGAGCTGCAGATACAAATCATACTAATGCAGTGGAGAGGAAAAGAGATCGTCAATATTTCCAGAGAGTTTCTGGATACCAACGGCGCGCATCAAACGACCTGTGTGTCCGTAGAGATTCCGTCAAAGGCAGATTGTTATCTGGATGAAATTGCGATTCCCGCAGTCAAAGAGGCGGCAGAGAACGGGAATCGGAAAGAAGCGTGGCTGGCAGAGCTTGCCGATTTAAACGTCTGCTCCCAAAAGGGACTGGTGGAAATGTTCGACGGTTCCATCGGCGCAGGCAGCGTATATATGCCTTACGGCGGACGTTATCAGCTGACCGAAACACAGAGTATGGTGGCTAAGCTTCCGGTGGCAGAAGGCGAGACAGACGCCGTTACGATGATGAGTTACGGTTTCGATCCGTATTTATCCTCCTGGAGTCCATATCATGGCGCGGTCTATGCCGTGCTGGAATCGGTAGCCCGCATTGTGGCAGCCGGAGGAGATTATCGGAAGATCCGTTTTACATTCCAGGAGTATTTCCGGAGAATGTCGGAAGAACCTTCGCGCTGGAGCCAGCCGGTTGCTGCGCTTTTGGGCGCATACAGCGCGCAGATGGGATTCGGGCTTCCTTCCATCGGCGGGAAAGACAGCATGTCCGGCAGTTTTAATGAGATCGACGTTCCGCCGACGCTCGTATCGTTTGCGGTAGACGTGGCAAAAGAGAGCGATATTGTGACGCCGGAATTGAAACGGGCAGGAAACCGCCTGATGCTGTTTACGATGGAAAAAGATGCGTATGATCTTCCCGTTTATGCGCAGGTGAAAAAACTGTATGGGACGATTCGCAGTCTGATTCAAAGCGGCGCAGCCGTATCTGCTTATGCGTTGGATAAAGCGGGACTTGCCGCTGCGTTAAGCAAAATGGCGTTTGGAAATAAACTTGGCGTTACTATCCAGGATACGGCGGATATGGATATGCTGTTTGCACCGGGATTTGGAAATATTGTGGCAGAAATTGCCGCAGAACGGGCAGAAGAGGTTGCCGAACGGCTGAAGGAGGAAGGATTGAATGCATATGCGGCGTTTGTCGGCATGGTCAATGACCAACAGGCATTTATCTGCGGCGATATGGAGATTTCTATGGAAGAAGCGATTGGTGCATGGACCAATACATTAGAAAAAGTATTTCCGACTCATTCCACAGATGACAAAAGTAAAGTAGATACGGATATCTATCGGGGAGGAACGGTGTATGTCTGCAGGCATAAAACAGCAAAACCCACCGTATTTCTTCCGGTATTTCCGGGAACCAACTGTGAATATGACAGTGCAAAAGCATTTTTGGCAGCGGGTGCAAATGTCGTCACGAGAGTATTTCAAAATTTAAATGAGGAAGATATCCGCAGTTCGGTCAGGGAATTTGAACAGGCGATCGACCAGGCGCAGATCATTATGTTCCCGGGCGGATTTTCAGCCGGAGACGAGCCGGAGGGATCTGCCAAATTCTTTGCAACGGCATTTCGGAATCCAAGGCTGACAGAAGCAGTAAACCGCCTGCTGCATGAACGGGACGGACTGATGCTTGGCATCTGCAACGGATTCCAGGCGCTGATTAAGCTTGGGCTGCTTCCGTACGGAGAGATTACGGAGCAGAAAGCAGATTCTCCGACGCTGACGTACAATACGATCGGACGCCATATCAGTAAGATGGTCTATACAAAAGTCGTGACCGACCGCTCGCCGTGGCTTACGGGAGCAGAAACGGGCAGCGTATACTGCAGTCCGGCATCTCACGGAGAAGGACGTTTTGTTGCGCCAAAGGAATGGATTGACAGATTGTTTGCGAACGGACAGGTGGCGACGCAGTATGTCAATGAAAACGGAGAGCCGACGATGGACGAAGAATGGAATGTCAATGGTTCTTATGCAGCGATCGAGGGAATTACAAGCCCGGACGGGCGCGTGCTTGGAAAAATGGCGCATGTGGAACGACGCGGCAGATCGGTTGCCGTCAACATTTACGGGGAACAGGACTTAAAGCTGTTTACGTCGGGCGTTCGGTATTTTCAGTAGCAGAAATTTTTAGAGGTAAAAAAGACCGGTATCTGTTGGGCGTTGCCGAACGGATACCGGTGCATCGTTATCGAAAAGATATGGCTTTTGCGGGACATGTCTGCCTGCAGGAGCCGCAGTGTATACATTCCGGATGATTGGCCTGACTGACCGGATCAATCTGCATCGGACAGATAGCTGCACAGGCGCCGCAGCCTGTGCATTGATGTTTGTCTACCCGGTAGCGGAAGACGGCTATGGGATTAAAGACGGAATACACGGCGCCGAGCGGGCATATGTACTTGCAGAACGGTCGGTAGATCAGGATCGACAGCAAAATCGTCACTGCCAGAAGCACGGTTTTCCATGTATACAGCCATCCTATGGCGCTGCGCAGGGACTGGTTTTTTAGAACAAGGGGAATCCCGCCCTCTAACGTACCTGCCGGACAGATCAGCTTACAGAAATAAGGCGCGCCCTGTCCTAAGAGATCGACAAGAAACATCGGCAAAAGTATAACAAACACTGCCAGAATCACATATTTTAATTTCCTGAGTAAAAAATCTCCCCGGAATGTTTTTATTTTTTTCGGGAACGGAAGTTTGTGCAGCAAATCCTGTATGAGTCCGAACGGGCAGAGAAAACCGCAGACAAACCGTCCCGTCAATGCGCCGATAAACATCAGAAATCCCGCGATATAAAAGGCAAATTTAAAATTCCAGTGACCGATCACTGCCTGCATCGCTCCGATGGGGCAGGCGCCGAGGGCGCCCGGACAGGAATAGCAGTTTAGTCCGGGAACGCAGAGATTTTTTAAGTTTCCTTTATAGATTTTACCCTGAACGAAGCCGATCAGATAGCTGTTGGTAAGCAGCGCCCAAAGCGCCTGAATCCGATGGCGTTTCCATTCGTGTTTTTTCTGTTTTTTATCCAATTCCAATACACTCCAGACAAATATTAATCGCTTTTTCTAAAACAACGGAAGCTTCTCCCCGGTAAATGCCGATTCCCATGCAAATGAGACCGATGATGGCAAGACAGACGCCAATCCGGGAAGAACGAAAGAGGCGGCTCATTGTGCGGCTCCGTTTAATTCCGTTTCCACAATGCGTTTCCATTCTTCCAGCGAACGGCTTCCGGAATAAGTTTCTCCGACAATATTGCCTTCTTTGTCTACAAAGAACGTTTCTGGTACCGCCTGAATGCCGGCAAGCCTTCCGTTTAAATAACCGGCGTCGGGAATCAGGAACGGATAGGTAACTTCTGTGGTTTCTGCCAGAAGCTTTGCTTTTTCCACTGCGTCAGAATCTGCGCCGCCCTGACTGTTAATCGTATCCAGGGCAATGCCGACGACGGTTACGCCCTGGTCTTCCATTTCGTTTTTCAGCTGTTCCAGATCCGGGATTTCATTGATGCAGGGGGAACACCAGGTGGTAAATACATTGACCATAGTCAGGTCATAATCGGCAAACATTTCCTGCGTATAGGTTTCTCCATGGATATCCTGCATAGAAAAATCCCCCAGTGCAAAGGAATCGGAAGCGTTCTCAGCAGAGTTTGAGCCTGCCTGTGTGTCCTGTACGGAAGGGTTCGCCTCATTGGAGGAAGCGCTGTTGTCGCCGGAAGCACAGCCGTTTAAAACAGCCATACAGAATAAACCGGAGAATACTAGGGCAGGAACATAATATTTTTTTGATTTCATGGTCGTGAACTCCTTTTTCAATTGATGATCATACAGCTAGGATAGCATAAATATTTGAATACTTTTTGAATTGTTACAGAAAAAAGCCAAGGGACGGCTGCATAAAACGATACCGTCCGTTGGCTTTCCGTATGTTGTTAGGATGTCGGTATTCAGGAAACAACGGTTCCGTGCGAGATTACTGTCTGAAGTTCCAGAGTATCCTGTTTCAAAAGCAGCAGATCCGCAAATTTTCCGACCGAAATGCTGCCGTAATCACGATCCTCTCCGATGGCTTTCGCCGGGTTGATCGTCGCGCATTTTACGGCGCTTTCAAGCGGGATTTCCATCTGTTTTACGGCTGTTTTCATGCATTCCATCAGGTTTGTGGCAGAACCGGCAATCGTGCCGTCTTCCAGTGTGGCGAGACGTCCCGTTACCTTCACGTCAAGTCCGCCGAGAGAATAATCTCCGTTTGGCATTCCGGTCGCCATCATGCTGTCGCTGATTAAGATCAGGCGGTCGTCGCCGAAGATCGAAAACGCCGTACGAACGGAAGACGGATGAATATGGATGCCGTCGCAGATGATTTCGGGCGTTACTTTTTTGGTATCGTATGCAGCGCCGATTAACGCCGGTTTCCTGTGCGTAAACGGCGGCATGGCGTTGAACAGGTGCGTCATATGGCTTGCGCCTGCAAGAAATGCTTCTCTGGCAGTGTCATAATCGCAGTCCGTATGTCCGAGCGACATCCTGACCTGCGGAGAAAACTGACGGATAAATTCGATCGCGCCTTCCGTTTCGGGAGCGATCGTGGTCAGTTTTACCAGGCCGTCTCCGGCGTCGATCAGATGCTGGAACATTTCTGCATTGGGCGGCGTCACGTATTTGGGGTTCTGTGCGCCTTTTTTGCTCATGGCGATAAACGGTCCTTCGAGATTGATGCCGCAGAGTCTTGCGGTAGTTCCGGGTTTCCAGGAATCCCGATAGGATCTGGCATTGTCGCAGACAGCCGTCAGCGCTTCTTCGGAAAGCGTCATGGAAGCCGGGCAGATCGATGTGATACCGGATTTTAATTCATACTCTGCCATAGCGTTTAAAGCTTCCGGCGTAGCGTCGCAGAAGTCATGTCCCACACAGCCGTGGAAATGGATGTCCATCAAGCCGGGAATCAGATAGCAGCCGCTTCCGTCGATTACTTCGGTATCCGAAGCCGTATCGGCGATGCGTCCGTTTTCCACATAAACGTCTTTTTCTGTAAAACGGCAGTCTTCTGTAAATACAAGGGCATGTTTGATTACCATAGTCTTGTTCTCCTCCGTTTCGTTTAGCCGATCTGTTTGTTGTATTCCGATAAAGCCGCTTCGTCAGCAACCAGCGTAACGTCCGGATGCATCTGTAAGATCGAAGCGGGAACTTCCGGAGTTACCGGTCCTAAAAATGCCTTTGCGATGATTTCCGCTTTATTTGCGCCGCTTGCGATAATCAGGATTTTTTTCGCCAGCATAATGGACTGGATGCCCATGGTATATGCCTGGGTCGGAACTTCGTCGATGGATGCAAAGAATCTGGAGTTTGCTTCGATCGTGCTCTGAGTCAGATCTACGCAGTGCGTTCCTTTCGGAAAGTCCGCTGCCGGTTCGTTGAATCCGATGTGGCCGTTTAAGCCGAGGCCAAGCAGCTGTAAGTCGATACCGCCGAGCTCTTTGATGATGTTGTCATGGTCTAGGCATGCTTTGTCACTGTCTTCTTCCATGCCGTTTGGTACGTGGGTTCTGCTCTGGTCGATATTGATTTTATCGAACAGGTTTGTCTTCATAAAATACCGGTAGCTTTGATCGTTGTCAGCCGTCAGTCCCCTGTATTCGTCCAGATTGACGGAAGAAACACCGGAAAAATCAAGATCGCCTTTTTTGTACCATTCGATCAGGTTGGCATATGTGCCAAGCGGTGTAGAACCCGTTGCCAGACCGAGCACGCAGTCCGGTTTCATGATCACCTGTGCGGAAATAATGTTTGCCGCTTTGCGGCTCATGTCATCGTAATCTTTTGCCTGAATCAGTTGCATAATAAAAATTCCTCCTTTTTTATGTGCTATAGTTCTATTATAGTATATTTCTGGAAATTCTCAATCCCAAGTTTGAGAATTTTAGTTATCTTCTTCCTGATCTTTGGACATAGAGTAGACGGATCGTTTTCTTGCCATTTCGTCATTGGCAAGGTACTCGTCATACGTCGTGATTTTGTCGATCATCGTTCCGTCCGGCAGAAATTCGATAATGCGGTTTGCCGTTGTTTCTACTACCTGATGGTCTCTGGAAGAAAAGAGGATCACACCGGGGAATTTGATCAGTCCGTTGTTTAGCGCCGTAATGGATTCCATATCCAAATGGTCGGTCGGTTCGTCTAAGATCAGTACATTGGATGCTTCGATCATCATGCGGGAGAGCAGCACGCGGACTTTTTCCCCTCCGGAGAGCACGCGCATTTTTTTGACGCCGTCTTCTCCGGCAAAGAGCATTCTGCCTAAAAATCCGCGGACATACGTAGCGTCTTTAACTTCGGAAAACTGCGTCAGCCAGTCGACGATGATTAAATCCGTATCAAAGATCTTCGTATTGTCTTTGGGAAAATAAGACTGGGATGTCGTGACGCCCCATTTAAAGCTTCCGGTATCCGGTTCCATTTCTCCGGTGATAATCTTAAAAAAGACGGTTTTTGCAAATTCGTTGCCGCCGACAAACGCCACTTTGTCGTCATGTCCGAGAATAAAGGAAATATTGTCCAATACTTTGACGCCGTCAATGGTTTTGCTGATATTTTCCACGGTCAAAACTTCGTTTCCGATGTCGCGGGACGGGCGGAAGTCGATATAGGGATATTTACGGCTGGACGGACGGATTTCATCCAGCTGGATTTTTTCGAGCGCGCGTTTTCGGGACGTCGCCTGTTTGGATTTTGACGCATTTGCAGAGAAACGGGAAATAAATTCCTGCAGCTCTTTGATTTTTTCTTCTTTTTTCTTGTTGGCTTCTTTCATTTGCTTTACGATCAGCTGGCTGGATTCATACCAGAAATCGTAGTTGCCCGCATAGAGCTGGATTTTGCCGTAGTCGATATCTGCAATGTTAGTACAGACTTTATTTAAAAAGTAGCGGTCGTGGGAGACGACGATCACCGTATTTTCAAAATTGATCAGAAATTCTTCCAGCCATGCGATCGCGTCCAAATCCAGATGGTTGGTCGGCTCGTCGAGCAGCAGAATATCCGGATTGCCAAACAGTGCCTGTGCCAGCAGGACTTTGACTTTTATGGCGCCGGGCAGGTCTTTCATCATAGAAGCGTGTTCTTCCGTGGGGATACCCAGTCCGTTTAAGAGCATAGCCGCGTCGCTTTCTGCATTCCAGCCGTCCATATCGGCAAATTCCGCTTCCAGTTCGCTTGCGCGGATGCCGTCCTCATCGGAGAAATCTTCCTTCATATAAATTGCGTCTTTTTCTTTCATGATGTCATACAGACGCTGATTTCCCATGATTACGGAGTCCAAAACGGAATAGCCGTCATATTTAAAATGGTCCTGCTGTAAGAAGGAAAGCCGCTGCCCCGGCGTAATGGCAATGTCGCCGCTAGTTGCCTCCAGCTGTCCGGACAGAATTTTAAGGAACGTGGATTTTCCGGCGCCGTTTGCGCCGATTAAGCCGTAACAGTTTCCTTCTGTAAACTTGATATTGACGTCTTCAAACAGAGCCTTTTTTCCAAGCCGCAATGTAACGTTGTTTGCACTTATCATTTTCACACCTCAGTCTTATCTTTTTTATTGGGATTTACTCACTATATTATACATAAAAACCTTCCTTTTTCAAGGAAAAATAAGTTTTGCACTTTTCTGTTGATCATCCATAATATGGTATGTTATGATAAGCGGAAGTGATGCAAAAAGAGGAGGAAACGTTATGAAGTGTTTTTTTGGAAAATGCGGTATTGTTCCGGCAATAGGATTAGCGACTTTCCTGTTGTTTTGGATGCAGCCTCTTGTCCATGCGGCAGAGGGAACTTTACAGGAGGAATATCGAACGCCGATGCTTTCTGGTTCGGTGGAGACCTGGGTGAACCAGGGAGAAGATATTTCGGGCAGTACGATAAGGGTATTTGCAGACGATCTGGAAGACGGCGATCTGACGGCAGATATCAGGCGGGACGGAGAGGTTGATACATCCGTGCCGGGGAATTACACAGTATCCTACAGGGTTACCGATTCCGACGGGAAATCCGCCGAACTGAATACGGTCGTGCATGTGCTCTCTTCGGGCGAGGGCGCGGCGAATAAAAAGATACAGAGAAAATTATATACCCTTCCGGCGGCAAAACATCTGACGGATATCGGGTTTAACAGAGGATATTACCATGACAGGCAGAACCTTGGCATCTGGCTTCCTGCAAATGCGGAACTTAAAATCCGGCTGGTGAATTATGAAGAGTTTGGGGAAGAACTGGAACTTCGCCTTTTTAATGACGACGCCTGGAAAGAGCAGGCGGCTGTGCAGGAAGCAGACGGCTGGTCTGAGTCACAAAACGCGGTCAACATTCCTTCTGACGGAAGTTTTATCACGGTGAAAAATTCGTATCATGTCAGAAGCGCCGAGGGAGAAATTACACAGGAGCGTAAGAGCGCGGACAGCGTGCCGTTTATCACGACGCCCAAGGATACGACAGTGCAGCCGATCGTGGAAATCGAGTGGAGCGACGCATGGAAGGAAATTCCGTTTTACCGTTATCAGGATGAGGAAACGGAATTTTTCCGTATATGGGAAGAATCGGAAGCTCCGTTTGCCATTATAGAAGGGGATTCGGCTACGTTTCTGGTTCCGGAAAAAGACAGGGATCGGATTATTGATGCTCCCGGTGTAAAAGAAGCTTACCAGTTTCATACGATTGACGGCATGCTGGAATGGTACGCAGCGTTTATCCGGCAGTACGACGCTTTTGTGGGGCTGGATTTTTATGCGAAAGAAGCCTGTCATCAAAATGTCCGGGCAAAGTTTTTTATTAAAGCGAATGTCCATGGCTACGGCGCAGCTTATTATTCCGGCGACCACAGTGCGAATAACGATGACAGCTTAGGCGGCTATCTCGAAAAGAACTGGGTCTCCCTCCATGAATTCGGGCATGGTTACGAGGGAAGTTTTGCAAATCAGGAAAATTCTTTTGTAGAGACGACGAATAATATTTTGGGGTATTATTTTGAAGAGACGTATCGGCCCGAGGAAGATTCCGGCTGGATGCTTTATAATTTCAGCGGTTCCAAAACACAGCGCTATAAAGAGCTCGGAACGTATGCAAAAAACAGAAGGGAGACGACCGGCACATTTAATGAAATCGTAGAAGGCGGAGAGCATTTTAATGCAAGTCTTTTTATGTTTACCAATGTGCTGGATCGGCTGGGACCGGAGAAAACAGTGAGCGCGATGCATTCCCAGTACAGAAAGTTCTGCTATGACAACGGAAAGCCTATGTCTTCTTCGGATGTAATCGCAGAGTCGTTTAGTAAAACGGGACAGTACAATGTGATCCCATATTTTGAAAGCTGGCATATCCGTCCGGCAAAAGAGCTGGAAAATGAGATATATGAAATGGATCTGCCGATGCTTTACTATCTGAACGATATTATTACAGATAAAGCGGCGTGTGAGCGCGTACGCAGCAAATTGAATCTGGACGGTATTTACAGCCTTGTCAGTACGGATGATTTGGCGGACACGGGATACAAAAGCCAGGCAACTCTTAAGATCTCCATTGACGATCTTTCCCAGATACAGAATAAAAATATTGTAATCAAAAACGGCGGAAAGATCGTAAAGAAGATTCCGGTTACCGGGAAAACAATACAGACGGAACTTCCGGTCGGAATTTATGAAATAGAGCTTCCGATGCCGCGCACGGCAGATTACCGGTTTCAAAAAGAATATTTTGTCGCTGCACAGGGGAATGCGGCAAAGGAGTTTAGCTATGAAAAAATCAAAGGAAATCCGCTGCTTTATGACGTAGAGATACAATTGCTGGGACTTGGCGACGGAAAGGCTGCGTCGGTTTCTTTGGACACCGAGAGACAGAAACTAATCTGGGAAGTGGAACATACGACGCCGCACAGTTTTTTTGAAGAGACGTACCTGTCGATCCGTATTCTGAATGCTTCCGGAGAAGAAGTGTTTGCACAGTCTCTGGCGGGAAACGTTCAGGCCGAAGCTTTGACGCGGGAATTTGATTTTCCGGAAGGTTCTAAAGTAGAAATTTACCACAGAGAGTCGGGCGATCGTTTCCGGTTTAAAAACAGCTATCTGGATCAGAGAATCTATGCTTACCAGCTGCCGGGCGGAGAGCATACGCAGACATATGTAATGACCGAAAACGGCCTGATGGGAGAAGACTGGAGCCAGGAGCGGCGGAAGGATACGTATCTGTCCGTTTTGGATGAATTTTCCGCATATCTGGCCAAACATATGACGCAGAGCGACGCGGCAGATCAAACGAAATTCTATCTGGAAAAAGCCGCGATGACCAAGGCGTATTCCGGGTTAAGCCAGGAAGATAAGAAGAAATACCTGGATTCTTACGGCGCGCTGCTCGGCATGGCGCCCAAATACTATGCCGGGTACCGGAAAATACCTTCTCAAAAGCTAAGAGGTTCTGCGGACAGCGAACACACGGGAGCCGAAACGGCGGCCTCGGCGGTAGACGGCAATGAAGATACGTTCTGGCATTCCAATTACGGAAACGGAACGAAACCAAACCTCAGCGAAGGAAAAAACAACAGCTATACGATCTTGCTGGATGAAAATACGGATATCGGAAAACTGGAGTATCTGCCGAGAAAAGGCGGAGGAAACGGGGTCATCCTTACCTATGAAATTTCCTACAGCACTTCGGAAACGGGAGAAGATTTTACCGTCGTTACGCCCAGGGGAAATACCTGGGAGGATAACGATACGTTAAAGAGCGCCGTATTTGAAGCGCCGAATGCAAGGCGGATAAAGGTTACGGCGTTATCTACCGGCGGATATCCGGCAAATACGCATATCAGTGCGGCAGAATTTTATTTATATGAGCAGTACCCGGTTTTTGCCAGCCATACGTATGCCAGCGATCTGTTTCTGGCAGAATCGGCAAAGATCAAAAAAGATAAAAACGGAGCCGGGCAGGCGATTTCTTTCATTGGAAACGGGGAACAGAGAACGTTTGAGAAAGGGATCGGAATGAAAACGGACGTTTCCGTATCCTGGGATTTGACCGGAAAGAAGTTTGATCTGTTTACGGCGTGGATCGGCATAGATGCCCAGGTGGCGCCCGGTCTGCAGGCATCGGTCGAAATTTACGGGGACGGGAAGCTTTTGTATGTGTCTGACCCGCTTCTGTCAGGCTATCCGGCAGAATCCGTCTGCCTGGAAATTACAGGAATGAAAAAACTCGAAGTCAGAGCGTCTGGTGCGGGGAAGGAAGCACTGGTATCGCTGGGCGATGCAAAGTTTATGAATCAGGAAGATATCACGGAAATTACTCTGATACAGGGAGAGTCGGCGGCGATCTTGGCGAACGCATCTTTGATACCGGAGGATTTGGGTAAGATTCGATGGGAGTCGGACAATCCGGCTATAGCTGCAGTGAACGAAGAGGGTAGGGTTACGGCAGTCGGAGAAGGCCGGACGGTTGTGCGCGCCGTCTGTTCATCTAAGACCGTTTCTTGTACCGTACAGGTAACAAAAGAGCCGAAAACGAATCAGGATGAGACGGAACCGCCGAAAAACGAACCGGGGCAGGATACAAAGCAGGAGCAGACAGTAAAACCAAAGAAAGTGGTATTAAAGAAAATCAAAGTGCAGAAAAAACAGGCAGTGGTATCCTGGAAAAAAATCACAGATGCCCACGGATATGAAGTCTGGATGAAAAAAGGAAACGCTTCATTTAAAAAGGTAAAGAGCGTATCTGCAAAAAAACTGAAGATAAAAATCAAGAAATTAAAATCCGGGAAAAAATATACGTTTCAAGTGAGGGCATATCGAAAAGACAGCTCCAATAAAAAAGTCTACGGTGATTTTTCCAAGAAAAAGAAAGTGAAAATCAAATAAAAGATGTGTAAGAAAGCGGCAGGGATATGTTCCTGCCCTTTTTTGTTTCACAGGAATATGTGCCCCGGGAAACAAATTTTTACAGAAATCTTGCGTAATCAGAGAATCTGTGCTATATTGACTTTAACGCTATAAAGCTTCAAAGCTTCAAAGTATTAAATTACCAAGCAAAAGCAAAGGGAGGACATTATGAAACTTATTTTACTGATTATTTATTTTGCGGTACTGGTCGGCATAGGACTCTACTGCAGAAAGCATGCGACGGATGTCAACGGTTTTGTATTGGGAGGTAGATCCGTGGGACCGTGGCTGACGGCATTTGCATATGGTACGTCTTATTTTTCTGCAGTCGTATTTGTAGGCTATGCCGGACAGTTCGGCTGGAGATTCGGTATTTCCGCCACCTGGGCGGGGATCGGAAACGCCGTGATCGGATCTCTTTTGGCATGGGTTGTTCTGGGACGCCGGACACGCATTATGACGCAGCACTTGGATTCGGCTACGATGCCGCAGTTTTTTGGCGAGCGCTTTGGCAGCAGGGGGCTTAAGATCGGCGCTTCCGTCATTATTTTTGTCTTTTTGATTCCTTATACGGCGTCTCTGTACAACGGGCTTTCCAGGCTGTTTGGGATGGCGTTTGATATTGACTATTCCGTCTGCATTATTCTGATGGCAGTATTGACGGCGATTTACGTCATTGCCGGCGGTTACATGGCTACGGCGATCAACGACTTTATCCAGGGTATTATCATGCTGGTCGGAATCGCAGCGGTGATTGCCGCCGTGATTGGTAGCAAAGGAGGCTTTATGGAAGCCCTGGACGGGCTGGCGCGGGTGACGGATGAGACGGTTGCCGAAACGCCCGGCGTATTTGCTTCGTTTTTCGGCCCGGATCCGCTGAATCTGGTATTTGTCGTGCTTTTGACTTCGCTCGGAACCTGGGGCCTGCCGCAGATGGTACAAAAGTTCTATGCGATCAAAGACGAAGAATCCATCAAAAAGGGAACGATTATTTCTACCGTGTTTGCGCTGGTTGTAGCGGGCGGCTGTTATTTTCTCGGCGGTTTTGGAAGGCTGTTTTCCGATCAGATCGACGTGGCGGCAAACGGGTTCGATTCCATTATTCCGACGATGCTTTCCGGGCTTTCGCCGATGCTGATCGCACTGGTCGTGATCCTCGTGCTTTCGGCGTCCATGTCCACGCTTTCGTCCCTTGTCATGGCATCAAGCTCCACGCTTACGATTGACTTTTTAAAAGAGCTTTTCTTCCGGAAGATGAGCGAGAAAAAACAGGTGCTTACGATGCGTATTCTGATCGTGGTATTTATTGCGATTTCATCCATTTTGGCGCTGATCCAGTATAAGAGTTCCGTGACATTTATCGCGCAGCTGATGGGCGTATCCTGGGGCGCGCTTGCCGGCGCGTTTCTAGCTCCGTTTATGTATGCGCTCTATTCCAGAAAAGTAACGAAAGCGGCGTGCTGGGCGAGTTTTCTGTTTGGTTCCGTTTTGATGCTTGCCAATATTTTCTTTAAGAGTTCGTTTCCGGAAATCATGCAGTCGCCGATCAACTGCGGTGTGATCGCCATGCTGGCAGGCCTTGTGATCGTACCGGTTGTCAGCCTTTTTACACCAAAGCCCGATCAAAAGCTGGTGGAGGAATCGTTTGCGTGTTACGAAGAAAAGACGCAGGTTTCCAAGAAGACGGCGCTTGGAAAATAAAATGTATTTTTAGGGTTTTGTTGAATAAAAATTATTTCTTTTGTCCATACTGAATAGAAAAAAGAACAGAGAATATCCGCATTGTTTATCTTACCCTTTTCCGACAGGCATGAGCGAATGGCCTGTCAGAAAAGGGTATGTATTTGCTAAAAGAAACGGCGCGGATATGTGAAAGGAAACGCATGGATGAAATGAAGACATTACAGGAGCTGTATCAGGAAATTTTAGAAAAAGAGCTGGAAAAGGGTAGAAATCTTTCCGGGAAGTACGACGCATATCCAATGGACTGCCTGCTCCATCCGAAACAATATGCGCCGGTCGTTGCCGCAGGCGGCTGTGAGAACTGCCAGGGAGACAATGCCTGTCAGGACAGCTGTATTTTTGATGCAATCGAAAAAATCAACGGAAAGATTTATATTGATCCCCAAAAGTGCACGGGGTGCGGTGCATGCGTGGACGTATGCAAAATGGGACGGTTAATGGAGAATAAGGAGATTTTTCCCGTTTTGGACATGCTGTGCGACCGCAGGCAAGAGGTCTATGCGCTGATCGCTCCGGCGTTTACCGGGCAGTTCGGAAAAGAGGCTTCGGTTGGACGGCTGCGGACTGCGTTTAAGCGGATCGGGTTTTCCGGAATGGTGGAAGTGGCGGCGTTTGCGGATATCCTGACGTTAAAGGAAGCGCTCGAATTTGACCGGCACGTAAAAGAAGAAGGGGATTTTCAGCTGACGAGCTGCTGCTGTCCCGTCTGGATTGCCATGATCCGGGGAATCTATCACGATCTCGTGGGACATGTGCCAGGAGCGGTATCTCCGATGATTGCCGCCGGAAGAGTCGTAAAAAAGCTGCATCCGAATGCCGTTACCGTGTTTATCGGACCCTGCATGGCAAAAAAGAAAGAAGCCAGGGAAGAGGACATTGCGGACGCCGTGGATTACGTGCTGACATTTCAGGAAGTTTTGGACTTTTTTGAAGCGGTAAATGTTAATCCTGCCGAGCTGCCGGAGGATGAGAGAGAGCATTCCTCCAAAGCGGGGCGCATTTATGCCAGAACATCCGGCGTCAGCGAAGCGGTTGCGGAAACGGTAGCGCAGCTTTCCCCGGACAAAACGATTCCGGTAAAAGCGAAACAGGCGGACGGCGTGAAAGCCTGCCGGGAATTGATCGAACAGATTAAAAACAAAAAAACGGACGGAAATTTTTTTGAGGGCATGGCGTGTAGCGGCGGCTGTGTCGGCGGTCCAAAAGTACTGATCCCAAAAGAAGAAGGCAGGGCTATGGTCAATGAATACGGAATTGCTGCGCAATACCGGACGCCGCTGGAAAATCCTTACGTGCGGGAGCTTTTGGAGCGGCTTGGGTTTACGGATATTATGGATTTTTTAGAGCACAGCGACCTTTTGACGAGAACTTTTGCATGATGGATGATTGGAAAGCGGTTTTTTGTAATCAAAAAACGATACTGGCAGATTGTTTCGTCTTTTCAAATGCTTCTACAGTAATCGGGCGATATAGGGCATATCTTCTTTTCTTTTAAAAATAAAAAATAAAGATAGAAACAATGTCATTTAGTTAAGTCCAACAGCATTAAGTTAAGGTTTAAAAATACCGTTCACTTTCGCAAAA
>OFGX01001100.1_pt1 | contig 17284 bp, 16 predicted proteins | sample 1521831 | NCBI WGS metagenome assembly OFGX01 (sample SAMEA3504080, study PRJEB24116) | mouse gut metagenome | biome: mouse gut; feature: mouse-associated habitat; material: faeces | place: Denmark | collected 2011 | reverse complement strand
TCAGCATGGTGAGGAAGGTGCCGTAGTCCACCTGCGTGATCTCTTGGCGCATCAGACGGGGAAACAGCAGGGTATTCAGCAGGATCATGCCCTTGACGGCGAGTCAAATTCGATTGCAAATCAAGAGTTAATATGTAAAGGGTGGTTTCTGCCATCTAATACATATGACTGCGGCTCATTTGTGGTAAATTGAAAAGCAGTTGTAAGAAAGGAGTCAAAAAGCCTTATAACCGCTGGAAATCAACACAAAAGGAGCTGAATTTTATGAAAACTATCTTTGAAGAAATGGGCGGTACATACCGTCAAGTGGGCGATTATTTCATTCCCAACATTACTTTGCCGGATGACGGCGAATAGGCGAATATCAGATAGGCAAATACGGGCGTATGCGCCGCAGCTATCTGAAAGAGTACCGTAAAATCCTCTACAACAACTATGTGCTGGAGGGAACGCTGTTCAAGCATTTAGCTGAAATCGATCAAGCCTGCAACGAGCGCATTGAAAACATCGTTTCCGCTATGGCAAAGCAGGAAGGCGTAACTGAAGCACTCAAAGCGGCTGATAAAATAGAATGGGTGCGCCGTATGAACAGTATCCGTAACCGTGCGGAAGAAATCGTTCTGCACGAATTGGTATATGATCTGTAAACCTGATACAAAAGCCCCACACTTCTGACAATAAAATCGGAAGCGTGGGGTTTCCTGATTTATTTTGTTTGTTTGCTGTTTTCTTCGATATTTGCCACAAGACGGTCGAAATCACTCTGATATGTTCTGTCCTGCAAAACACGGAATTTTTCAAATTCACTTTCTGCAAACGCCTTTGCGATGGCAGCGGTCACTTTGCCTTTGTCATGTAAAATATCTTCTTCGTTGAACTGGAGGAACGCATCCAAACGATTAACCCAATCCTGCATATACATGATATTTCCCCGCCGTGCCTGTCTTTCGGCATAGTCCAGATACATTGTCACGATCTCATTCAGATTTATCATTTCTTCTTCGTTCAAGTAGTTTTTGGCGATTGAAACATCCGACTTGCGAATACGCCCCTGCGGAGCATTTTTCCAAGTTGTCAAGCCCATGTTTGGTTTTGTGCTATCGGCTCGTCCATAAACAATCTCAGCCGCCGTATGATGAGTGACAGCGTAATGAAGCTTATTCTGTACTGTGGCAAAAAACTCTTTTGTAACAGGACTGTTCACATCATAGTCAGCACTGCACTGGGAGTAAATGTCCGTGATTTTTTGATAAAAACGGCGTTCGCTGGAGCGAATATCACGAATACGCTCCAACTGTTCCTCAAAATAGTCCTTACCAAAGAGGTTTTCTGGTTCTCGCAGTCGTGCATCGTCCATCACATAGCCTTTAATAATAAATTCTTTTAATACTCGATTTGCCCAAATGCGGAACATCGTAGCCTTTTTAGAATTAACACGGTATCCGACAGCAATAATGGCATCCAGATTGTAATAGCTTGTATTGTACCGCTTGCCGTCTGCCGCAGTTGTTTCCATTTTGGAAACAACTGCTTCTTCCTGCAATTCGCCGGATTCAAAAATATTTTTCAAATGTTTTGAAATAGCCGCCTTTTGCACTTCAAATAATTCTGCCATCTTTGCCTGCGTCAGCCACAAGTTTTCCTGATATAAAAGGATTTCAACCCGAACTTCACCATTATCGGTTTTATAAAACAGGATTTCCCTTGTTTCATAAGGAGTCAGCCCATATTCTTCGTTCATATCTATTCCCTTCCTATTCTTCACTTTTGTTTCTCGCTCTGCTTTTGTAAACATTATGCTTATTCTTGCACTGAGGGCTGCAAAATACAGCACTTGGTCTGCTTGCGACAAAAGCTTTGGTACAATGCCTGCAAAGCTTAATCGGGTTTTCGCTGTCTGTCAGCATAAAACTGAACATCATCTGTACGCCCAGCAGCAGGGAATGAAAATCCCAAACGATGGTCGGCTTATCCAAAAGAGCTATATGATAGGTTGGAGCGATGCCGCCAAAAGCTGCCATGCTCTGCTGCATCATCTGCCGGGTTTCATCGTTCAGTGTATCATAATCCTCATAATAAAGAAAACTGTTGATATAGGTAAACGCCCAGTCAATGAACTGCTGTTTCATCCATTCATATCGCTCCGCATATTCCCGCTGAAAGCTCATGTTGACAGCCATCGGCTTGTCTGTCATGGTCAAAGCCAATGCCATCATAACACGGTCATTCTGGATGTTCCACATGGATTCGATACCACGCTTGATCACATCCAATTTGTCGAATGGAAAGAACAGTGCCAGATATTTTTCAGTGGACATAGTTTCTTCTTTGATGAAGTGATTTTTCGGCAGGTACACCGCCTCATATTCCATAAAGTTTGGTGTGGTAGGTAGCGCAGTCATCAGTCCAAACAAGCCGTATTTCACCGCAAATTGCTGGATAGCCTTCTGAATTTCGGCATCCGGCTTTTTGCTCATACCCATGCGTCCTATATTGATGGCATCCAATACAATTTTCTGATACTCTGCCAGTGGATCATAAATACTCGGTTGCGCCGTCTTGGTGGGCGTGAGATACAGAGTTCCGTCCTCTGCCGCCCTCCATTCATATTCACTATATCGCACCCAGTTAGAACTGGTGCGTTCAAAAAGGTTCTTCATATACAAAACCCTCCGTCATGTATTGTAATCCAAATAACTTCAATTCATATTACCAATTATACGATTTCTTTTCTTCAGAATCAATCTCCGTCATATTTTCTTCCAAAAAATCTTTTTCCAATAAGGTCATTGGCTGCTGCTTTTCTGCCTTATCCAAAAGTGCAGGAAGCAGCTTTTTTCGTATCTTTTTGAGCATTGTACCACGCACCTTGCGGATGTTCCGGTCGCTTTGATTCCGTATTTTAGCGATCCTTGTTGAGCTAAACAGCTGGACAGCGCAAAGAAAGAGCAGCTCCTTGTGCTCCGCATTCAATTCCCAGAGGATTTTGGATAGGTATTCTTCTGTTACAAGTTCATGGATGTCGTAAGGACAGTAGAAAATGGCGTCAATGAAATCTCCCTTTCGGAGCTGCTTTTCCAGTACATCGTTCAGCGTATCAGGGAAAAAGAGTTCATTGGCAGATGCACCATAGTCAAGCGGAACATCATCACCGCTGCGGCTGAGTTCATGATAGCGTTCCCTACGCTCACGATTAGCGTCCAGCCTGTTCCACCATGCAATCACATTTTCAAAATCCCGCTGTGTTCTGGCGGAATCCTCCAATCGTGCAAGGGCTTCTGCCCGCAGTTCTCGTTTGAGCTTCTTACGCTCCGGTTCTTCCTCGTCAGTACCATCCTCAAAGGGATGTTCCTCGGCGTCGGCTTCCAGTTCTTCGATGAGCTGTTCTTCTTTTGCGATCTGCCACATGGCTTGTTCGGATAATTCGGTTTCTTCGGTATCTGTATCATTGTCAGCAAGAACAACTTGGTTCTTCCGCTTCCTTCGCTTCTTTTCGGGAAGATCGTCAGCGTCTTCTTCCTCATCGTCCCAAAGGGCATTTTCATCTTCTTCGTCATCGACTATGTAATCGGAATCGTCCGTTTCATATTCATCTTCATAGTCAGTATCTTCTTCATAAAAGCCGTCAAGTTTATATCGTTCGGGATCGTCGAACACCGCAGACACCTCCCTTCAAAAATATTTTTGAAAATTTCTTGGATTCTCCGTAAAAACAGTTCCGCTAAGTACCCTGTATTTCTCCTATAAGTGAGGAGGTAATCTATTTTGTCTGTTATTAGATTACTTTCGACACTAAATGAAAGGAGGAAACCGCCTATGTCAAACAATTATCGTGAGCTGACGGGCAGGGAGAAGCAGCGGATCAAAAAGCTGGTTACTTCTCTCTGTGCCAACTACGACAAAGAGTACGGCTGCCTGCCATTGGACTGTGACTGTCCAATGTTGGGTATCTGCTTTACCAACAGCGCACTATGCAGATATTTCCGCAAGTCTGTCCTGCCGGAAGATGCAGGGTTGGAAGCCGTATTCACGCAAATACCGACCACTCATTGCAAACAATGCGGCAAGCCGTTCTCAACTGACGGAAAACGGGTGTACTGCTCACAGCACTGCGCCGAAGAAGCTCGCCGTAAGCAGACCGCAGCAAGGGTGCGTAAGTACCGAGAAAAACAACAACAGATGTAACGCTTTTGCCCTCGGAAAGCCTTGTGCCGCAAGGCTTTTTTGAGGGCATTTCTGCATTGGCAGGGTGTTAATACCTTTTGTTCGATTTTAACCACGCAAATGGTTACACCATGCCGGAACTAAACCTATTATACGAAAAAACAATGAACATTTCAACACGGAGGTAACTGCCTATGGCAAAAAACGAGAACAGTAATTTTTCTTATATGACTCGCCGCATTGGCGGCACCACCTATAAAGTTAAAGTAGTATTCAGCGATACAGAGAAAGAAACAATGGAGGATAAAATTTTACGGATGATTCGCAATGAAACGGTTACAACTGGCGGAACTTGTGGTATAATAGATTCACCACAAATGAGCCGACAGTCTGAAAGGAGCGCATCATGAGCGTAAAACAGACTGAAGGAAAAATCACAGCTTTATATGAAAGGCTGTCCCGTGATGATGACCAGACTGGTGATAGCAACAGTATTGTCAATCAGAAAAAATACCTTGAAAGCTATGCCCATCAGAAAGGTTATACGAACTGTCAGCACTATACCGATGACGGTTGGAGTGGAGGGAATTTTGAGCGTCCCGCTTGGAAACAGCTTATTGCAGACATTGAAGCAGGCAAAGTTGCTCATGTCATTGTAAAAGATATGAGCAGGGCGGGGCGTGATTATCTGCAAACAGGCTTTTACACGGAGGTATTCTTCCGTCAGCATCATGTTCACTTTGTGGCGATTGCCAACAGCGTGGACAGCGACGATCAGAACAGCAATGAGTTTGCCCCGTTCCTCAACATTATGAACGAGTGGTATCTTCGTGATTTGAGCCGCAAGCAGAAAACAGCGATCCATGTGAAAGGCGAATCCGGCAAGCCTACCACCAACTGTGCCATTTATGGCTACAAGAAAATGCCGGGAGATAAGTACAGTTGGTATATCGACGAGGAAGCCGCTGCGGTTGTCCGCCGTATTTTCCGGCTGACCATCGAAGGAAACGGTCCCTATGACATCGCCCGTATCCTCTATGACGATAAGGTGGAAACTCCTGCGGTCTACGCCGCAAAGCAGGGGCGTGGCGTTTGGAAAAGCAAAGAGGAATTTCCCAACCCTTATAACTGGAGTGGTTATATCGTTGGGCAGATTCTCTCCAAGCCCGAATATATGGGGCATACGGTCAACTTCCGTTCTCACAAGCAGTCCTACAAGGACAAAAATCCGGTTATGAATCCGCAGGAGGACTGGCTGATCTTTGAGAACACCCACGAAGCGATTGTAGATAAGGAAATGTGGGAACTTGCACAGAAACTGCGAAAGACACCGAGACGCCACGATACACTTGGCGAAGCCAATCCGCTGACTGGACTTCTGTTCTGTGCTGACTGCGGAGCAAAAATGACCAATCACCGTTCCAAAGGCGGTACGGAGAACAATCCCTATCCCTCTGATTTTTACGATTGCTCCACCTACACGCTGGCACATCAAAAGCGCACTCATGCTTGCAGCGGTCACTATATTCGGACAAAAGCGGTCAGAGAGCTTGTTTTGGAAACCATCCGAACAGCCAGCACCTTTGCCAGCGCCAATCAGGATGAGTTTATGAAAAAGGTGCGTTCTGCTTCTCAAATCAGACAGGCGGAAGTCGCAAAGGATACCAAACGCAAGTTGAACAAAGACCGTAGGCGTATTGCCGAGCTTGATACCATTATCAAAAAGCTCTACGAATCTTTTGCTATTGGGCGCATTACCGATGAACGCTTTGATACTCTGCTTGCAGAATACGAAGCGGAGCAGAAAACTCTTGTCACATCTGTATCGGATGCGGAATTGCATCTGTCTTCTTTTGAGGAAGATACTGACCGTGCGGCGCAGTTCCTTTCACTGGCAAAGAAGTACACCGATTTTTTCGAACTGACTACTCCAATGATCAATGAGTTTATTGAAAAAATCATTGTCCACGCCCCGGAAAAGATTGACGGGGATCGGGTGCAGGAGGTTGAGATTTATCTGAAATTTATCGGACGGTTTGAACTGCCCGAACCGGAGCTGACACCGGAGGAGATCAAGCGGCAGGAACAGCTTCGCAGACACCGCATCAAGAGCCGGGAACGCTACCAAAAAATCAAGGCTGGTGAACACGCAGTTGGTCAGCCATTTAAGCTAATCTGTAAATGCTGCGGTGAAGAATTTGAATCCAAGCGGTCAAATACTCTGTTTTGCAGTCCGAAGTGCCGTACTAAATTTTATCGGCAGGAAGCGGCGGAAAATCGAAAGCGGGAATGTGTCTGTGAGAACTGCGGAAAAACTTTTACCGCTACACGGAAAGATGTAAAATACTGCTGTGATGATTGCAGAGCAAATGCAAACCGCAGGATGCAGAAAGAACGCAATGCTGCGAAGCAAATAAAAAAGAAAGAACCTGTATTGCTTGATACCCCGCCTGTTAAAGAAAACGGGCAAAAACAGAAAACAGCATAATAAATGACGCTGAAGGCGACTTGTGAGAATAAAATCTCATGAGCCGCCTTCCTTGCGTTTTCAGCCGGATACGGCAGAAAGGAATAAAATTTATGACAGAAAATGAAAAGAAGCTTTTGCAGGCGAAGCACAGATTGGAAGAAGCCGAGATGCGTGACCGGCAGAAAGAGCGAAAAGCACGGACACGGCGGCTGATTCAGGAAGGTGCGATTTTAGAGAAAGCATTACCGCAGACAACACAGATGACTTTGGAACAGTTGGAGGATTTTTTGTGCGAAGTATTCAAACCAATCCGATGATTTTTATGAGCGACCGGCTATCGGTCGCTTTTTCTTTTTCCCGAAGGGCGCACTTACTCACCACCTGCAAAGCAGGCGGTGGTATCCCTCCCGTTGGTCGGGCTCGTGCGCTCTTCACAAAGCGTCTTTCAGCCGCTTTTCCAGAGGGGGCAGGCAATGTCGCAAGCGAACATTCCCTGTGCAGTCGGCTCTATATTTTGCAATATCAGCAAAACGATGAGGTGGCATATTGCCACCCCATCCCGCCGCCTGCCTGCGAAAACCTGCCACTGGCAGCTTTTACGCAGTTATGGGTATCGCATTTTCGGCGACACCCATTTTCTCTTTTCAAAAGAGAAACAGAAAGAAAGGACGGTGAAAACAAATGGCAATCTATCATCTGGAAGCAAAAGTAGTCAGCCGTGGTACAGGAAGAAGCGCTGTTGCAGCTTCCGCTTATCTGAGTTGTTCTAAAATCCTCAATGATTATGATGGGGTGCAGCATGACTACACCCGCAAGAAAGGACTGGTCTGGCAGGAAGTATTCCTACCAGAGTTCGCTCCGTCAGAATGGAAAGAACGGGGCGTGCTTTGGAACGCCGTAGAAGAAAATGAAAAGACAAAAGACAGTCGCCTTGCCCGTGAATTTGTGGTTGCTCTGCCGATTGAGTTGAGCGAAGCACAGTGGGAAAAGCTACTGTCCGATTTTATTTCTGGCACCTTTGTAGCTGATGGGATGTGTGCAGATGTGGCAATTCACGATCCATACCCTCCCGGTCACAATCCCCACGCTCATATCATGCTGACAGTGCGCCCGTTAGATGAAAAAGGGAACTGGCAATATAAGACGCAGAAAGAATATCTCTGTGTGAAAAATGGAGAGGAACAAGGTTTTACTGCGGATGAGTTTAAGATAGCACAGACAGAGGGATGGGAAAAGCAATACCAGTATAAGGTCGGTCGCAAGAAGGTATATCTGCCACCCTCCGAAGCGGAGAATCACGGCTATGAACGAGCCAGCAAGCATCCGAAAAGCACCAAGTTCGGCAGACAGAATCCCATTGCCGAGCGTTGGAATAGCGAAGAACAACTTGTTTTATGGAGAGCAGCATGGGCTGATGTGACGAATCGCCATTTGGAGACTGCCGGACACGAAGAACGCATCGACCATCGCAGTCATGCAGATCGGGGCTTGACCGAGCAGCCCACCATTCACGAGGGTGTGGTTGCAAGAGCATTGGAGAAAAAGGGTATTGTTTCTGACCGCTGTGAGTTGAATCGTCAGATTAAGGCAGACAATGCGTTGCTCCGTGAGCTGAAAGCAACAGTCAAGAAGCTGATGCAGGCAGTTAAAGCATCTGTTCCTGCGCTTGCGGAAGCAGTGGAGTCCTTACGGGCGAACATGGTTGTTTTCCGCTATCAAATCCGCTATGCCGGTTTTGGAAAACACAAATTATCGGAAAGTCTGAATGTGTTGAAGCCCGATCTGGAGCGATATGCCTTACTGGTACAGCAGATTAAAAATAAGACTAAAGAACGGAAAACGCTGCTTGCAGAAAAGAAAGCGACACCATTTTATCAGTTTGTTGCTCATAATGATTTGGCAAAAAAGATTGCCGAACTGACAGAAGACTTGGAAGAACTGAAATCCGAAAAGACGATGCTCCTCAGTTCATTTGATTGCAGTGAGGATACTGGAATCGCCGAAGTCAAAAAGAGTGTTGCGGCTATGGAGGAAAATTTGAAGCGGCTGACAAAGCAGGAAGAAAAATATGCTGCCGAGTTGGAGGATGCCTTAAAGCAGTTCTCAGAATTAAGGGAGCAGGCAAAAAATGTGGATTCGGCAGAACTCTTAGAACAACGGGTTGCCCTGCAATCAGATAAAATTCAAGCTGCCACTTCCAAGATTAAAGCGGTATACGGAGAAAAATTTGATCCGCTTATCCTGTTTGACAGCAAGCGGGATGTGGCTGAAATGTTAGGTGAAGAAGCCAAGATACAATCAATCCGTGAGCATTTGCAGAAAAAACAGGAGCAAACAGCAGAGCGTAAAAAAACTTCAACGAAACACGAGCAGGAACGGTAAAATCCCGTTCCCGCCCGCTGATTTTTACAGAAGATCATTTAATAAGTTCATGCACTTGACTTTCTGTTGGAGATTTGCGCTGCCATAGACATTTAGCGTAAAGGACACATTCTTATGTCCCAAAATCTCGGAGAGAGATTTGATGTCAAACTCCGGTATTTCGATTGCCCGTACCGCAAATGTATGCCTGATCTCGTGGAACTTCACCCTTTGCAGCCCATTTCGTTTCAAAAAACGGGAAAAGAACTGCCGGTAGGTGCGAGGTTCTGTTGGCTTCGTCTTACCAGTCAAGAAGTAATGGTTGGGGTTTTCTGTATAGAACTTCTTGATAATGTTCATCAGCAATGACGGTACAGGAATTGTTCGAGCTGATGTCTTGGTCTTCGGTGGTCCTATGTGTAGATAGGACTCTCCTTTTTTCTTGTCATAAATGCGTTGGACGGTTTTGTTGATGCTGATAGTTTTATCCGTCAGCGAGATGTCTTTCATTTGCAAGCCGCAGAGTTCTCCGATCCGTACACCGGTAAACAGTGCGATGAGTATGCCAGCGGTCTTCCTGTTCAGGTTCATGTAGATGCACTGAATCAGAGCTTGCTCTTGATCCTTAGACAGAGAGACCACCTTTTTTATGCCTAACTCTTTAGGGTACTCAATCAAGTCCCAGTTGAGCAACGGTATTGCTCTCTCTTTGTAGGCATATTCCATAGCAAGACGCAACACAAGAATCACATCTCGTATGGTCTTTACAGTGAGACCGCCAGACTTATCCAGCCGTCCGGACTCGTAGAGATACGATATGTAGCTCTGAATGTCCTGTTCGGTGATGCTGCCAATCTTCCGTTTGCCGAAGTGCGGTATTAAATGATTTTCGGCTATCAGCGTGAAGCTGGCATGGGTTGACGGTGTGATCATTGGCTTCTTTTGATTTAACCAAGTGTTCAACAGCGTCTTGAATTGTGTATTGTTAGTCATATTGACCACCTCCACGGATATTATCTGATGGAGGAATAATCAGGGCATTATAAACCTCAAGTAACGGTCTCGAAAAGCGTCCCAAGCTTCGCTTTCCGAGCTTTGATAAGCCGTATATATTACATCGCATCGGGGACATATACGCCGAGCGTAGTGAGCGTGAGGCGGCTGATATGGAGCTGCTTTCTGTTACAATGAATGATGGAGTTATGCAGCGTTCCGAAATTGAGGGGAAAGACAACTCAAGCGAAGATAAAAGCAACTACAAGGTTGTCCGCAAGGGAGATATGGTCTATAACTCGATGAGGATGTGGCAAGGAGCGAATGGCGTGTCTTCTTATGACGGTATCGTCAGCCCTGCCTACACTGTTCTCACGGCAAAGGTCTCTATCTGTAATGAGTATTTCGCAGCTCTTTTCAAGAACTATAAACTGATCAACGAGTTCAGAAAGAACTCACAGGGGATGACCTCCGATACATGGAACTTGAAATATCCGCAAATAGAAACAATCAAGGTTTATTTACCGGAAGTTGCAGAGCAGGAAAAAGTAGCCTCTATGCTCGTTACCCTCGACAAAAGAATCGCAGCACAAGTAACGCTTGTCGAACAGCTCAAGAAGTATAAAAGAGGATTGCTTAACAAGGTTTTTTCAAATATCAATGGAAATATATACCCGACAGTCTATTTATCCGAAGTTGCTGATTTTTTACAGGGGCTTACATATAGTCCAAGTGATGTTTCAGTTGCGGGGTATCTTGTTTTAAGGTCATCCAACATTCAAAATGGAGTGCTGTCTTTTGATGACTGCGTCTATGTAGACAAGAAAGTGGATGAGAGCTTACAAGTAAAATGTAATGATGTAATTATGTGTGTACGAAATGGCAGCAAAAAGCTTGTTGGAAAAACTGCACTAATTCCAAACAATATGGCTATGACAACATGGGGCGCATTTATGATGATAATTCGTAGCAAGCTAAATGATACTTATATCTTTCATTACTTAAATAGCCAAATGTTTTTTTCTCAAGTTTTTAAGGACACGGGTACAGCAACAATCAATCAGATAACCAAAGGAATCCTTAATGAATGCAAGTTGCCTCTTCCTCCCGAAACGGCAAGAAAACAAATTTCAAAAATGCTTTCTTCATTTGATGTAAAAATCCAAAATGCGGAGATGTGCTTGACTACATTGGTGGAACTAAAAAAGGCTTTTTTGCAGCAACTCTTTATATAAAGAGCTGCTGCAATAATGCCACTCGAATAGATTTTAGAGATTCATACTGAGAAAGTTCAGTTTGAAATCGACTTTCCAAGCAGTCAAGGAGCTTAGCTATTTTTAGCTGTGCCTCTTTTGAGGGAATAATAACCGGTATTCCCATCAAGAGATCATCCGTCATTGAAACTCTATCATGCCGAACACCTTGCGATCCGTTATCGTAAATATACCGATACCAAGCATCACTCTTAAAATACCATGCAAGGTAGGATGGCTCTATATCTGCTTGTAACACCAGACAGGTATATAATGGAGAAATGATGCCTCTTTCTTCTCGCTCATATCGGTTGAAAGGACCGTAAGGAGCTGTGTTAGACTTTCTCGGATTATAAACAAAGTCACCTTGCTCAATAACATAATAATTTGATGTGTTTCCATCAACCGCTATATCTTTGTCGAAGAAGTCCCGTTGTGGAATCAAGCCATACTCTGCGGAGTTTGTAATGACATTTTTGATTTCGCTCTTGTTATTTCTTCGAGAAACCTTCTTGAAAATTGCAGATAGTTTCACTGTTTCAAAGCCTGATGGCAAGACCACAGACATATTGCGGAATATCCTCTGCATGACACCTCTTTTATACTTCTTGAGGGTGTCTACTATTTTTCTTTGAGCTTCAATGCGACGGTCAAGTTTTGCGAAAAAGTCCACAAGTTTCTGCTGTTCGCCAATAGAAGGAAATACCACTGTTCCTGTTAGAACAAATGAGTTGTTCACCTTCATATCATGTTTTGCGCCAATATTAACCAAAGGCTTGAGAAACTTATTTAATCGGAGATCATTGGCAAAATACAAATCAACAAACCGTGGAGCAACGGTATTAAGAGGATGATACACAGCATAAAGAGTAGATACAATACCAGGAATACCTTTATTGACCTTTATAATACCATAGGGATTAGCCTTGAGTGGACTCTTTGTGTATACGATGTCATCTGTTTCAACAACATGGTAATCAGCCACACTCTCACCAGCAAATGACCTCCCTTGAAAAGCTATTTGATTTATAACGCCGTATTCACCAGAAACAGAAAGAACATCTTCCTTTCCAAACGCCAAGCCTCTATTACGCTCTGTGTTTTCAACAAGATAGTGTGACAGTTCGTTTTCTTTCCACGGCTCGTCGAAGCCCGGAAAGCGAAGCTTGGGACGCTTTTCGAGACCGTTACTTGAGGATACATTTTCCATAATTACTTGCCCTCCACTTCAAACGGGAAATCAAGTCCCAGTTCGTCAAAAAACGGTTTCAGCTCTGCATCAATGTTCTTGATTTCACTTTGCAGTTTGCGGATCTCCGCAGCTACTTCGTTCAGGTCAATTTCTTCTTCCGGCTCAAATGTATCAACATATCGGGGAATATTGAGGTTGAAACCGTTCTCTTCAATTTCCTGCATGGTAGCAACATGAGCATACTTGTCTACATCCTCACGACGCTCATAAGTCTTGACGATCTTATCAATGTCGCACTCACGGAGAATATTCTGGTTCTTGCCAGCTTCAAAATCATTGGAAGCATCAATGAACAGAATGTTGTCGGAATTGCCGTTGCGCTCTCTCTTGAGAACAAGGACACACACCGGAATACCTGTGCCGAAGAAGAGATTGGCAGGGAGACCGATCACGGCATCCAGCACATTCAACTTCTGAATGAGATGCTTGCGAATTACTTCCTCGGCAGCTCCACGGAACAGAACGCCATGCGGCAGCAGCACAACAGCTCGTCCGTCTTCGTCCATGTGATGTACCATGTGCTGCACAAAAGCAAAGTCTGCTTTGCTCTTCGGGGCAAGCTTACCATATTCGTTAAAACGGGGGTCTTCCATGAAACTCAGATCGCCAGACCACTTTGCAGAATACGGAGGATTGGCAACCTGAACACGGAACTTCATGTCACCGAAGTAGTCATGTTCCAAAGTGTCACCGTTGTAGATATTGAAATTGCGGTAAGGAATGCCACGAAGGATCATATTCATTCGGGCAAGGTTGTAGGTGGTGGAAGTAAGCTCCTGACCATAGTAGTTGCGCACATTTGCATAGTTTTTGAGACGCAGCAAAAGAGAGCCGGAGCCACAAGTGGGATCGGCTGCGTCCTTGACATCCGTTAGTCCCAGACAAGCCAGACGGCACAGCAGCTCGGCAGGACCTGAAGGAGTGTAGAACTCGCCAGCCTTCTTACCGGCTGTTGCAGCGAATTGACCGATCAGATACTCATAGGCATTGCCAAGAACATCAATCTTTGTGTCTTCTACTCCGAAGTTGATTTCGTCCAGAGAGGCAATGATTTTTGCCATGACAGCACTTCTGTCTTTGACGGTATGCCCCAGTTTAGTAGAGTCGAGTTGCATATCAGAGAACAGCCCGTCAAAGTCCTCTTGAGAATCATTGCCAAGTGTAGACTCCATAAGGGCATTGATTGCTTTTTGCAAAAACTCAATGTCAAAAGAACGGTTTTCAACCATCTTGACCATCTTGCGGAACAGGAATTGCGGTTCAATGATAAAGCCCAGATCACGCAGAGCCTCTTCTACAACGGCTTCCTTGTATTCCTCATCAGCCCATGCGTCTTCATAGCTGATGCCATCGTCTTTTAGAAGATTCGCCATGTACTTCTCTGTACGGTCAGACAGATAGTAGTAGAAAATCATGCCCAAGATGTAGTTCTTAAACTCATACGCCTCCATATTACCCCGAAGTGCGTTTGCCATCGCCCAAAGCTTATTGCAAAGCTCTTTCTGGTGCGCCTGAATACTGTTGTCCATTTTACATTCTCCTTATTGAAATTTTTCGGTGTGCTGCCGGATAAAGTCTACAATTCTGTTCACCAGAGAGCGTTTTTTCAGCAGCGGCATTGGTTTTTCGATACGGTCACGAATATTACCGGCATCCATCGTGCCGGAAAACTCATATTCTGAAATGAAGTCGGTCAGCATAGTTGGATCAATTTCTTCTGTCTGAGCAAAGGCGACAATTTCTTCACGCTTTGCCTCATTTTCAAAGTCATTGTAGGCAGCGTCGATCTCATCTGCACTTTCCAGCCCCACAACAACACGATCCAAAAAGGCTTGCAGAATCTCCACCTTGCGGAGCAACTGGGGATTATCGGTTCTTCCCAGTTCTTCCTTGATGTGCTTAATATCATAATCCTTCTGTTTGGCATCATCGAAGTGAATGTTGCGGATAAGGTTCATGATATAAGCAACATTGATTCGGTCACTTTCCATTAGCTCAATACAGAAATCCACATCGTTCAGGACGGAAACAACTTCACGATCTTTCTTTTGCTTTGCGTAAAGCATCAGATACTTGCTCTTATAGTCCTGATATTCCTGCTCACTCATGATGAGAGAGTCATGGTCGAAGCTGAACTCAATGAAGGTTTGAAGTGATTGCAAATACTTGGTCAGCTCACGGAATGTCTCAACGAAAAGCTTCTGGTCATCCTCGTTCTGCATGGTGTCAATATCCGCTGGAGTCTTCGCTATTTCTTTCAAACGAGTAACCATTTCATTGTACTTCTCAACGAAATAGGGATAGTCGGGAACAACAATACCAGAAGTATCATGGCTCTGAGAAAATAGGGTAAGAGCGTCATCTGTCCTCTTTTTCAGATTACGGTAGCAGATGATAATACCAAAAGGTTTCGTTTCCTTTTCAACACGGTTGGTTCGTGAATAGGCTTGCAGTAGGTCGTGATATTTCAAATCCTTGTCCACATAAAGAACGGATAACTGCTTGCTGTCAAAGCCGGTCAGGAACATATTTACTACAAGAAGGATGTCAAGGGACTTGGTTTTCTTGCCCTTTACACGGTCTGAAATATCCTTGTGATAGGCTGAGAAGGTGTCCGTCGAGAAATTGGTGCTGTACATCTCGTTATAGTCTTTGATGATCCGTTCCAGAGCGTCCCGACTATGCTCATCTTTACCTTCTGCTTCTTCGTTCTGTCCATAGGAGAAGATACCGCTGATATTCAGGTCATGATTGATCTTCTTGAAGATGTCATAGTATTTGACCAGAGCTTCAATCGAAGAGACAGCAAAGATGGCTGTGTACTGACCATTTCTTGTCTTCGCTTTATGGTTTTGTACAATGTGGTTTGCGATCATCGACATCCGTTCCTCGGACATATAGAGTTCGCCTATATCAATTCCATCTGCCATTGTAGGATCATCCCAGTCGAAATTGCCCTCCATAGTCTTGATATATTCGATATGGAAGCCGAGAACATTGTTATCAAAGATTGCGTCTTTGATAAGATAGTTATGTACGCATTCCCCGAAGAGCATTTCTGTGGTCTGTGTGACCTTTCCTTCCGTCTTTCCATTGACCTCAAAACGAGGCGTGCCGGTAAAGCCGAAGAACTGTGCTTTCTGGAAGTGCCGCACGATGTCCTTGTGCATATCTCCGAACTGACTGCGGTGACACTCGTCGATGATGAAGACAACCTTCTCATCCTTGTAGGTATCCATAATTTTAGCATACTGAGGACGCTTCACGGCGTTCGCCATTTTCTGCATTGTTGTAACGATAAGCTGCCGGTTTTTGTCTTGCATCTGCTTTACAAGAACATCAGTTCGGTCAGTGGCATCAACAGAGCCGTTTTCAAACTTGTTGAACTCTTCTGTGGTTTGGGAGTCCAAGTCCTTCCGGTCTACAAGGAAGATGACCTTTTTGATATTGGGATTGGCTGCGAGGATTTGTGCCGTCTTAAAAGATGTCAGCGTTTTTCCTGCGCCGGTTGTATGCCAAACATAGGCATTGCGATTGGTGAGGGTGGCTTGCCGGACAAGAGCCTCTACCGCATACACCTGATAGGGACGCATCACCATGAGCAACTTGTCTGTGTCATTCAAGATGGTGTATCTCGTCAGCATCTTGATGATATGGTCTCTGGCAAGGAAGGAGATAGAGAACTCTTTCAGGTTGGTGATACGCACATTGTTGAAGTCCGTCCAGAAGAAGGCAAGGCTGTGAAGCATATCTCTGTCGGAGTTAGCAAAGTATTTTGTATCAACGCCATTGGACACAACGAAAAGCTGAATGAAGTGGTACAGTCCATTGTAGGAATGCTTTTTATAGCGCATTACTTGGTTGACAGCTTCTCGAATATCTATGCCACGCCGCTTCAACTCCACTTGAATGAGAGGAAGTCCATTGACAAGGATCGTCACATCATAACGATTGACATACTTCCCAACAACGGTTGTCTGGTTTGTTACTTGAAAGATATTCTTTGTGTGGTCGGCATCGAAGAAGGAGAGGTACACTTTCGTTCCGTCCTCACGCTCCAGCACGAACTTATCTCGGAGTATTTTTGCACTCTGGAAAACAGATTTTCCAAGCATGATGTTGAATACACGCTCCCATTCTTTGTCTGTTAAAGGATGGTCGAGCTTTGCCGCATTGAAGGCTGCAAATTGTATTTTGAAATTTTCGAGTAGTGCATCATAATCAGGAATAGACACAGGATTGTATCCCTGTTTATTTAGTTGCTCTATAAATTGCTGTTCAAGAGCTGCTTCGCTTTGGTATGACATATCTTCAACTCCTATACTTGAGGATTCTTTTACAAAACAGATTGCTTTTTAAGAAAGCCCATTTTTATTTTCAAACTTATTCGTCAACAAATTCCATGATGTCATCTATTGTGCAATTCAATGCCATGCAGATTTTTCCTAAAACATCCGTGGTTACATTGTCGCCGTGATTTAATTTATTGATAGTATAATGACTAATTCCAGCAGCTTTTTCTAAATCTCTTTTTTTCATATCTTGATCAATTAGCATTTTCCAGAGTTTTTTATAGCTTACTTTCATTCCTACGCCTCCATTCAAGGAAAATCATAACTACCCACAGTATAGCACTATTAGGATAAAAACTCAAATATTGTGTTTGCTATCGCTGTAATATAATTTGAAAAAATAGCTGTATTTCTAAAGAGAAAACACCCTTGACAAATCTCATCTCAAAGGTCCATTTTAACCAAATATGCAGCAGAACGAGGCTTTACTAACATCCGT
>OFGX01001093.1_pt1 | contig 17403 bp, 17 predicted proteins | sample 1521831 | NCBI WGS metagenome assembly OFGX01 (sample SAMEA3504080, study PRJEB24116) | mouse gut metagenome | biome: mouse gut; feature: mouse-associated habitat; material: faeces | place: Denmark | collected 2011 | reverse complement strand
CAAATACCAAAGTGTCCGAAGGACACTTTCTGCTCTGCAGCGTTGCAAGCTTGATATCCCGTTGCTTGCAGCGGGGTATTTGATTGTCGTGCCGTTTCCAGGTAGCCTTTCGTGAATACTATACCTTTCGGTTATAGCACACTCAAGAGGTGTGTTATTTTTATACCCATAATCAGCCGCAGGAAGTAACCACAGATAAGGAGTACTTTCTGCGGCATTTCTGCGCCCATTTTCAGAAAATGAAAAACAAAAAAGAAAGGGTATAGTGAGCATGAAAATAATCCGTTCTGTTTTTGGCATCACTGACATGAGGAAAAGAAGCTTTACAGGATTATGCTTTCTCAGCTTTGTAAGAGGCATCTTCTATATTTTGTACATCAATTATATCAAAGAGATGATGAACTGCCTTATAAACAGACAGTTTCAGGAAGCGTATCTTTCTACCGGCCTTTTTATCCTGTTCGCATTATTGCAGCTGACTGTGAAATGTATTTTTGATTTGCTCCGCAATAGAGAACAGGCGGCCTTGGAGGCCCATGTGAAAAAGAAGTACTTTGACAAATTAAGCAGGGCAAAACTCTCTGAACTGTACCAATTCTCCACATCGGATATCCTGACAAGATTCGACGCGGAGATAAGCCAGATTGTGACATTTAACGTGGTGACATTGATGGATATTTTTTCAGATGTTCTCATGCTGTCATTTATCATTATATACATCGGCGCCAACAATGCGTTCCTGCTTTCCTTTCTGCTCTTGACACCGTTCATCATCTTGTTGACCAAACGATTTGGGGCAAAGAGCAGAAAGGAATATAAAGAGGGACAGGATGCCCTGATTGACCGCAATGAGCTTGCAAAGAATATCATCGATTATTCCGATAATATCCGGGCCTATTCGGCGGAACGGTTTTTTATGACAAAATATCATAGACAGGAATGCAGATTTACGAAACATAAAAGGAAAGAAGCTTTTTATAACCGGATTTTCTGGCTGGCGAATATTGCGGGATATCAATGCATCTACATGCTATTCTATATAGTGGGGGGATTCCTTGCTTTCGTCGGCATGTTTGAATTCGGAATCATCGTCAGCCTTTTCGTCCTATTGGATCCATTGATTGTCATGATCCAGTCCCTTGCGGACATATCCCCTGCTTTTTATAAGGCAGGTGTCAGCATTGATTTTTATAACGATATCATTGGCCTGCAGGATGTGGCTGACAAGATGACCATTCCCGTGACCAATGAATGTCAAATCGCTTTCGACCATTTGCATTATTCCTATAAGAATAAAAAAACTGGCCCCTCAGCGCCGGTACTGGAAAATATCACCATGAAATTCGGTACAGGACAGAAGATTGCCGTCATTGGTGAAAGCGGCAGCGGTAAGAGCACATTATTGAAGCTTCTCATGGGGTATGACGACAGATATGAGGGCGCAATCTATATCAATAATATAGAGGCCAGGAATCTGAATCTGGAGATACGAAAGACCATATTTTCATATTTACCCCAGGAGGAACGCTTTCTGAATGAAACCATTGAAGATAATATTGACAAAATGGTCGATGCAGATTTGGACGGCTCGAAAATGCACGCAAAAATGCGTTATTATGCAGCTATGGCAGAGGTTGATAAAGAGATACAGGGTTTCGCAAATTCCTACCAGACCGTGATGGAGAACGGCGGACAGAACATTTCGACCGGACAGAAACAGCGAATCTGCCTGCTGATGGCTTTGATAAAAGAACGCCCCATGCTTCTGCTGGATGAAAGCTTCTCGGCAGTGGATCCGGACACTATGCTGAAAATAATAGACAATATGAGCAATCAGAAAAAATGCGGGATGCTTGTAGTCATGCACACAGTCTATGAAGCCGTCTTGAGCAGATTTGATTCCATCATCATCATGGAGAATGGCAGGATTGTATCAAGCGGAGAATATGATGCAGTGAAACATAGTCCCTGCTATCAAAAACTTGAAAAAATATAACATAAGGGGTATGGAACAATGAAATCTTACTTTTACATGAATTACGCCTTTTTCCTTTTTGCAGCATCTTTCATGGAAATATTGAGAGGGTTCGTCATGACTCAGGGCGTCGCATGGGGAGTGAACTGGATAACCACAGGCTGCATGGATAAGGATTATGATGTTTTCATCACCGGTATCGCTGTATTCGCCACATCCATTGTCTTTTCGGTCGTGGTCGTAAATGTAAGCGGCATATTAGTGGACGTAAAGATGATTCAACTGGAAAGCCATATCAGAAGCGGCATCATCAGGAATACACTGTCCGGCAATTTCAAGGATGGAAAGGCCTTTGAAAAGGATGACATCTTATACCGGTACAATAATAATGTGGCTGATATCAAAAATATGTTTTTGGGCACCATGAACTTCATCGGCGGCTTTGGCAAAATCCTGGGAGGGTATATAGCAGGCCTGATGATTTCATGGCAGCTGACGCTTATATTGGTTGGTTTTGGCTTTCTGAAAATATTTGCCGACCGGTGGATCATGAGGCCAGTGGTAGAGATGGCTGAGAGGAGGAACGCCGCCGCAAACAAAATATTTTCCAATATACTGCAGTTCCTGGAGGGCTTATTGTTCTTTCGCCTGACAACCAATCAAGACAAAATCAGGAAAAGCTTTCACCAGGAGCTGGAACGGCACAAAAATATCGTTGTCCCCGCAAACAATATCCAGGTCTGTATGGATGCGTTCAGCAATCTGATTGAACTGGCTGTCATACTCAGCGTGATAGGAATCGGCGCAATCCTGTACATCAAGCAAATCATTTTATTGGGAGCCTACGTATCGCTGATTTCCTTATATGACTTTTTTGTCAATCCCTATAAATTTGTAAGCAGCTTTATCCATATGAAAAGGCAGTTCTCTGTGGGCTGTGCGAAGGTTTTCGAATAACGGGCGAATCCTTTTGCCTGAAAATGGAGGATGTGAGATTTGCATACGAAGAGGGCCATCCTGTACTGGAGCATCTGAGCGCTAATTTTCTATCCGGACAGGTGGCCTATATAACAGGCAGCAGCGGCGCGGGAAAAAGCACATTGCTGAAACTGATTCAGGGGATTGCGCCCTTACAAAGCGGACGGATATTTGTGGAGACGAACACGGGAAAGCGTATTGATGCAATTGGTTCATCACTGGTCACATACGTGTCCCAAACGCCGTTCTTATTCCCCGGGTCAATCGCCGAGAATATCGCCCTTTGCGAAGAATCAGATATAGATTTTGACAAAATCGAATATGCGCTTGAGAAAACCTGCTGCCGCTGCTTTGTGAAGAAGCTGCCGGGTGAAAGCAGATACATCATCCAGGACAACTCCAAAAACCTATCCGGCGGCCAAAAAAGCAGGATTGCCCTTGCACGGGCGTTCTACAAGCCGACACCTGTCATTTTATTGGACGAAGTCTATGCGTCCCTGGACAACGCAGCTATTCCCGAGATAGAGCGCGCACTACAGGAGCTATGCAATCTGAACTGCTGCATATTATTCGTGACCCACAGGCGGGAATGGATTCCGAAAGATGCCAGGACTTTGAGGCTGCAAGAGAGGGCCTGAATACAATCCATGCGAACACAGTTCAATTGATTCGGATATGGAACTGCCAACTTTCTTGTTTTTGCTCTTATGAGTAAGTTACAAGGGAAAGTTTTTCTTATTCAGTTGTGCGTAACAGACTGCTCTACAGACTATCTATCTGATTATATAGAAAAAATCAATTCTTTACGCTATAATAGTAAATGGGATTTTCGGGACAAATTTGTGCAAACACGAATAGGAATTTTTAAATATAATCAACTATAATTAGTGCATACAAGGAGGATTGAGCAAAGTGTCGATACAACTTATTCAGCAGGCCATTTGCTATATGGAGGAACATATTTATGAAAACATAAATTATGCTGATGTTGCAAAAAGCGTAAATATGTCGAACTACAATTTTCATCGGATATTCAGTTTTATCGCCGGAATGACAGCTAATGAATATATCAGAAACAGGCGTCTTACATTAGCGGCCCAGGAACTTCAGACAACTGATATATCGGTGATTGATGTTGCCTATAAGTATGGTTATGAGTCCCCGGAAAGTTTTTCTAAAGCGTTTTCACGATTTCATGGCTCAACCCCAAGACAGGCAAAACAAGAAGGTACAAAGCTTCATCTGTTCAATCCCCTTGTAATAAAAATCACATTGGAGGGTGGAAGCATTATGGATTACAGAATGGAACACAAAGAGCATCAAAAGTTTCTTGCGTTGGTGAGAGCTTTTCCAAATGAGATCAGTGGCGATGACAATGATCATAGCATTTCTGATTTCTGGACAGAATGCTATGAAAAAAATCTGATTGGGCCTATGCAGGCACTCAGACCGGAAGGGAAAAGGGATTTGTACGGTTTGTGTAGTCCGCTCAAAGACAGCGAAACGCATTTCAATTACGGGATTGGTATCGTGCTAAATGAGGATACCGACCAAAAAGAATTGGAACGGTTTATTAAGAACGGCTATTCAATATGGATAACAGAACCTGTCAATTACGCTGTGTTTAAATGTTTTGGTCCTGATGGTAACTGTTTGGGCGAAACATGGACAAAGTTTTTCAATGAATTTGTTCCCCAGACAGGTTATATGCAAACGGATGATACAGACTATGAAATCTATTTTGACAACGGGGAGAGCGGTCTGTTCTGTGAGTTATGGATTCCTGTTAAGAAAAATTGAAAGATTGAGGATTCGATTAAGTAAACCGTGAGCAATCAAGGGGGGATTTGTTACAGGCTTTTCCCCTCTTTTTCCCCTATCGGAGTACGTAATGCCCTGTGGGAAGAACGGTATTGGATTAAAAGAACCACCATGGGCGGTATGGTTCTGCTCGTTCCCGCGATTGTTTTTGCAGGCAGAAAAATTGATTCGAAAATAGTATAGAGAATTGGGAAGGTGCCTCCTATGGATTTTGATAAAACAGCAATTGTTTGGATTGACGTTCCCTGACGAATTTCCAGAAGACGGAGAGAGACTGACTGGCAGGGAGAGAATGGGTTTGCGGAGTCGGGAGTGGATTGCCAAAGATTGCATTGACTTTTCACCTGCCGGGACATAAACTGGAGGAAAGGGCATGGATGTACTTTCGCTTATAGGATGGAGGTGGTTTCAATGGGAACATATTTGAATCCGGGAAATAAGGCATTCCAGAAAATCTTACAGTCAGAATATGTGGATAAAACCGGCATGATTGCATTGATCAATAAGACCATAGGGACATCTGAGATGCTTCTGTGTATCAGCAGGCCAAGGCGCTTTGGCAAATCTTACGCGACGAAGATGCTTTGCGCATACTACGATTGTTCCTGCGATTCCCGTGGGCTTTTTGACGACAGGGAGGTTGCACGGACTCCGGGGTATCTGACACATCTGAACCAGTATCATGTAATCAATCTTGATATTACCGGTTTTATTTCCGAGGCAAAGAGGCAGAGGAAACCGTTGGCGGATGTACCCGAAAGAATCGTGGAAGCTGTCCATAAAGAGCTGAAGGACATGTTCCCGGAGTTGCCTGCGGGGGAAAGCCTCATGGAGAATTTGTCACGCTGTGTGGAAGAAACAGGCAGAGAATTTGTATTCATCATCGACGAGTGGGATGCCCTGATCCGGGAGACGAAGGGGGATGGGGAGATTCAGTCGGCATATTTGAATTTGCTCCGGGGATGGTTCAAGAATAATAATTTTACGCCCAATGTGGTGGCGGCGGCCTATATGACGGGAATCCTGCCCGTCAAAAAGGATGGTTCTCAGTCGGCTATCTCGGATTTCAAAGAATATACCATTCTGAACCCTGGCCGGTTTGTGGAATTCACCGGTTTTACGGAAAGTGAAGTCCGGTTATTGTGCGGAAGACACGGGATGGATTTTGAAGAAGTCAGGCAATGGTATGACGGCTATGATTTTCCCGGGCATGGAGCCATTTATAATCCTTATTCCGTGATGTGCGTCATGCGGAATCAGAAGTGCCGTTCCTACTGGCAGAAGACATCGGCGGCGGGTTCGCTGATGACGTACACCAACATGGATTTCGAAGGGCTGCAGGAGATTGTCTCCCGGCTGATTTCCGGGGAAGAGATAGAGGTTGACACGGAAAGCTTTGAGAATGATTTTGAAACGTTCAGGAGCCGCAACGATGTGCTGACGCTGCTGATACATCTGGGGTACCTGACGTGGAATGAGGAAGACGGCACGGTGCGCATCCCCAACGAAGAGGTGAGGGGAGAATTTCGGAAAATATTGAACGGTACGAATGCAAACAGGAAATGGATGGAACTGATCAGCCGTTCCCGGAAGCTCCTGGAGGATACGATTGCGGGCGAGGGAGAGGCAGTGGCGAAAGCCATAGAAGAGATACGTGACGCACAATATGCCCCTACGTTCTACAACAACGAACAGGCGTTGAGATATGTCATTAAGTTTGCCTATATCGCTGCGATAGACCAGTATCTGAAGGTGGAGGAGCTTCCATCCGGAAAGGGGATTGCAGATGTGGTGTACCTGCCAAAACGGAATTCCATGCTCCCGGCACTGGTGGTGGAGCTGAAATGGAATAAGTCATCTGAGGGAGCTATCCGGCAAATCAAAGAAAGAAATTATCCGGCAGTATTGGAGGGATTCGGCGGCGAGGTGGTCATGGCAGGCATCAGTTAGGAATTGTCGGAAAATAACTGCTGCAATTGCTTCAGGCAAAAGCCCGGAAATACAATAAAAATTGCCATAAACTTGCAGCAGTTATTTGTAGACACTTCCTCACGACGCAAAGAAGAAGGCTCACAGCTGCCTCATTGAAAGAAATCTTATGTACGGATAACTTTAAAAAGGAATGTGGCATATTACGGGTATATTTACGCCGACCGGATGCCGATATTCGGTCTTGACAAACCGGGGATGATTTAGTATATTGACAATATTAGGGAGTAGCTTGCGCGGTGAAACAGGCGCTGCGTAATGTGTTTCGTCAATACGAGGGGATGACCCTCCGGAGCATATTATAAAAAGCGAGACTTTTATTGCATTTTACATGCAATGAGAGCCTCGCTTTTTGCTTCCGGCGAACCCAAATAACATCAATGGAGGAGAAGAGATGATAGTATTACACATGTTGCTGCTTGCGGCGGGATTTGCCGCCCTGATAAAGGGAGCCGACCTGTTTGTGGACGGGAGCTCGGCCCTTGCGGGAAACTTTAAGATTTCCAAGGTCATCATAGGCCTCACAATCGTGGCAATGGGTACAAGCGCTCCTGAACTTGCGGTAAGCATCTCGGCAGCGCTGCAGGGCTCGAATGAGATCGCGCTGAGCAATGTGGTGGGCTCCAACATATTTAACCTGCTGGGCGTGCTGGGAGTCTGTGCGGTCATCCACCCGGTGCCGGTAGATAAGGCGATTCTAAAGAGAGACATCCCCGTTTCCATTGCGGCCACGGTGCTGCTGCTATTGATGTCCGGCGCGAGGGCCCTGCTTCAGGGAGCGCTTCCGCGATTCGGGATGAACGATATCGTGGGCAGCGTGAGCAGGGTCACAGGTGTCGTTCTATTCCTCATCTTTTCGGGTTATACCGTCTATCTCATAGCAGATGCGAGGAAAAGGGCAGGCGGCGAGGAGGCCGGAGAAAAGGTTCCGCTCTGGAAGTGCGCCGCGCTTATTTCGGCCGGCCTGGCTTTGATCATCGGAGGCGGTCAGGCAGTGGTATATGGCGCCAGAGCCGTGGCGAGAACCTTTGGGATGTCCGAAACATTGATAGGGCTTACGATCGTGGCCGTGGGCACCTCCCTGCCGGAGCTGGTCACATCCGTGGTTGCCGCCAGGAAAGGAGAGACAGGGCTTGCGGTGGGAAATGTAGTCGGCTCCAACATATTCAACATCTTAATGATACTTGGCATCTCCTCCGCGATCCATCCCATCGGGGTCAATGGGGCCTCCGTCTATGACATGGCCATATTGATTGGAATCAGTATTGTGGCATATCTGTTCTCGCTGAAAGGAAAGGACATCAACCGGACAGAAGGGGCTATCATGCTTTTGCTATATGCGGCAGATATGGCATTTGCGATTATGCGGTAAAACCGTGTGCGGAGATATCTATTGCCTTATGGGATTGCCCATGTTACCATAGAGATAAGCAGTTCTCTTTGATGAGTCTGGTTAGGATGGGGTGGGCCATGGATTTGAGAAAAGATGCTGACATAATCATAAAAGAGGCGTTGCGGAGAGTGATGCCGGATGAGGCGGTGGCGCAGGCCCTGGCGGGAAAATGTTTCCATGAGGGCAGGATATACCTGGTGGCGGCAGGAAAGGCGGCATGGCAGATGGCCGGGACGGCAGCTGCTATTCTGGGGGACAGGCTGCAGGCAGGGATATGCGTGACGAAATATGGGCATGTAAAAGGCGATATACCAAAGGTCCGGTGCTTTGAGGCAGGACATCCCGTGCCGGACGGGAATTCCTTCAGAGGCACCCAGGCGGCCCTGGATTTGGTGAGCGGCTTAAAAAGAGAAGACACAGTTATCTTCCTGTTGTCAGGAGGAGGCTCTGCCCTTTTCGAAAAGCCCCCGACTTCCGAAGAGGAGCTTTCTGATATAACGGCACAGCTCCTGGCCTGCGGGGCGGACATCACGGAGATGAACATCATACGCAAGAGGCTCTCCGCCGTAAAAGGCGGACGGTTCGCGAAGATATGCGCCCCTGCAAGGGTGTACAGTATCGTACTGAGCGATATATTGGGAGACCCGCTTGACATGATCGCTTCCGGCCCCGCATATCCCGACAGCAGCACCTGTGAGCAGGCTCTGGCGGTTATAGAAAAGTACGGGCTCCGGCTCAGCGACCGGGCGATGGCGCTGTTAAGGGAAGAGACGCCCAGGGAGCTGGACAATGTAGAAACCGTGGTCACGGGAAGCGTGAGGAATCTGTGCCTTGCGGCGGCACAGGCCTGTGAAGACCTGGGGTATCAGCCGTAACAAAGCTGGGGCTAATTGAGCTGTTAAAAAAGAGAAGCATATCATATATTATTTTGGCTTTCTGTTTTTTGCCATAGGAATAACCTCATTACCATCTGCGGTTTTTTAAAGGCCGATAGCGGAACAATCGCTTTGGATGACAAAGTGCTCGGAATTATTATATGTGTAACAACCAGGAGGCCAACCGCTTTTTCTCCAACAGCGCGGTAAATGAGAGGACTATACGGGAAATCTATTTAAAGGGCTTTGAAATCTGCGTGAAAAAGCCCGTCCTCTTGCGCTCATGACATTCTATAATCTACTGAACGGCGAGGAGGACAGGCAGGATATCCTGGCCGCGCTTAGAAGTCTGGCCCATCCTTACGCGCTGACTAGGGAAGAGCTGCTCACATGCGCAAAGCGGGTCTGCGACATGGTGCGGAAGCTGCGGATCGCTGCGGACGGTTTTTCCGGGCCTCAATCCTCATTGACATAAATATGAACACGGCTCTGGATGATCTCCGCCGCTTCCAGGGCCGTCTTCTGTCCCTGATAATAGCCTTCCGCCTCTTCGCCTATGATGCCCAGCACTTCTCCGGCTTCGGCAAAGGACACCGGCCTTGCCGCCTCTATCAGGCGAAGCGTCAGCTCCACCTCTTCCCGGGTGGGGATATGGTATTCATACTCCCAATCGGCGTAGGAAATCGCCATGCCCGCGCCGGAAGAGTCCGGCTTTACGGCATCCGCGGCCTTTTCCGCCAGGATATCCTTTCGGGTGGGGAAAAAGGAGGAGGAGCCGTCCTCAGAGGCCAGGAAGCTTTCCAGAAAAGCCCAGGCACCCTCTCTGCACTCGGACTTCGCCGTGATGGCATAGGCCCCATAGGGGATGAGCATGCATCCGGCGCTGCCGTCGGCAGAGGGGAAGCCGATGCAGCTGCCCTCATTGTCAAAGATTGCCATAGGCAGCTGAACGGAAGTAAAATCCGAAATGTCCTCTACCAGGAGAAGCACTTCCCCGTTCCGGATTCGGACAGGCGTGGACGACCGCTCAGGGCTTTGCTGCGCCTCATCAGGAAAACGGCCCACGAATTCCAGGAGCCTTAGGAAAGCCGCGGAATCGAAAAAGCATTCCCCGGAAGACCAGTCGATAAAGGCATCCTCATTGTAGCTCATCAGATACCGCATCATCTCGCCCCTGGACACATTGTCGAAAAGCTCCGCCTGGGGATGGGCGTCCGCGTAGGCCATCAGCTCGTCCAGAGTCCAACCGAAGCTCTCCCCTACTTCCCCGCGCCATCCGAACACCGTCTTCATGGAAAAGCATGACGGAATCGTAATCAATCTGCCATTTACAGTATAGGCATCCAGGAGGTTGTCCAGGAAGTCGGAGCGGTCCAGGCTGCTGCTGGGTTCCAGATATTCATTCAAATCCACGAAAAGCCCCTTGGAAGCCAGGGCCTTTAAGTCAAGGTCGGCAATGTCCAGGATGTCGGGGCAGTCCTCGGAGAGGATATCCGCGTTCAGCCGGGCAATGGCATCCGCCTGGTTATGGGTCTCGGGATCCAGATACTCCCTGATCTGCACATGGTATCTGCCGTTTCCCCGGTTGAATGCCGTCACCGCGTTTCGCAGGGTGGAATTGCTGTAGAGGGTGCCCAGGACGATGGTCTCCTTTCGCGCTGCCTGGGAGCCGTCCGCCTTTTTCAGCAAAGCCAGCTCATAGCTGCCGCTGGACAAATCCCTCATGACCGCCAGGATTGTGCCTGCTTCCGGCACATGGACGGCCGTCACATAGGAGCCGTTGATGCCCTGGTCCAGCCAGTCGAACAGGGCCTGGCCCCTCTGAGCCGTCAAATCATAAGCGTGGGCGGATGTCCTGTCATAGGACAGGAGGCTGTTCTCCATGCCAGGAACCAGAACGGAACTGTCCCCTTTCGGGAAATCGGGATACACAGTCCCCATTTTCCCATTGTCGAACTCGATTTCGGCCAGGAAAGAATCGTCCCCGTCCGGGCTGTCGTCATGGCAGCGGGCATACATCATGCCATTCCCTGCGCGTCCCATGGCGCTGATTCTGGCCGCGTCAGGATAGACAGCGCCCCTGTAAACGCCCTCTGAGGTATACAGCCAGATGCAGGGGCTGCCGGAAGCTCTGCCCGCTATGTATGCGCGCCCCTGGCCGTCCACCGCCAGCAGGTCTGGGCTGTCTGTCTCCCCGGAGACGTCCGCATCGTACAACAGGCTCCCCTCTGCATCGAATTTGCATAGATGGGGCGTGGAACCGGCACCTTCCGTCACATAGGCCATGAGATAGAAGCAGCCGTCCCCGTCCATGGTAAAGAGGGTGGTGACGAACCTGTCCTTACCGTCCGGCCAGCGCAGAGGAATGTCGGGCAGGGGGCCGCCTGCCGGGGAGCCGCCATCCAGCGAGCCGTCCGCCAGGGAATAGCCGCTCAGCCGGTAGCAAAACCCATCTCCCTGCCGCTGACAGGAGATATAGTAAAAGGCATCCCCAAAGAACTCTATGCTGCTGTAAGCATCCTTATCCAGCTCGATAGGCAGGAATTCCGGAACCCATACCTGGCCGCCGCTGTCCCCAATGCCGCCGCCCCTGCCGCAGGATGCGGTGAAAAGCAGCAAGAATAAGGCAATCAGCCCAATCCGGAACCGCTCCGCTATCTGTGTCTTTCCCTCTGATCTGTTCTCCATCTCTTTCCCTCCGGTGAGTTTTTGCAGCGCCTGTTGGAACCGGCGCTGTGGACAATCTGTCCTAGGAACTGTGCAAACCGTTCCTTATGCCGGAATGATACCATGGAAATCTCAGATCTTTCTCAAATATATCTCAATATATCCCAAATCCATTTCAAATTTTTCCCGTAAATACTTTCTGGAAGCAGGCCATTTTCACAGTGACCCGTGCGCCGCCCGCCTCGCCATTGGCCAACTGCAGCCTGCCGCCCAGCTTCCCGGCCAGCAGGCTGCAGATATACAGCCCCAGGCCGAAATGGGACGAGGACGCGGGCTTTCCCTTGTCCCCTCTGTAGTAAGGGGCAAAGGCATTCTGCAGGTCTTTCGCCGTAAACCCCACGCCGTCGTCCGCCACCTGGAGAACCAGAAAGTCCTGCTCCCTGTAAAGCCGGACACGGATGCGCTCCCTTGCGTAACGGGCAGCGTTGGAGAGAAGGTTCTCATAAATCTGGGAGAAGGCCTCCCTGTCCATCCACAATTCCTGCTCCTGCAGCTCGAAGCGGATTGCGGTCTCTGCGCCTTTTGCGCCACCCATGGCTGCCTTTTCCCGGGGAAAGAGGGATGCGGCGGTCTCTTCCAGCAGCTCTTCCAAGGCTTTCGCCGAAACCGCCCTCAGGCAGGGGGCGTAGTCCTCCAGCCTGCGCAGGGAATTCATGGTGTCCAGATAGGAATTCATGCGCGTGACCTGATTGGAGATGGCCTGAAGGTCGGAGAGGATTTCCGGATCGGCATCCTGCTGGCCGGCCGTCAGGGTATCCAGGAGAAGGTCCGTGTGCCCCTGCAGCACGGTGAGGGGCGTGCGCAGGTCGTGGGCGAAGGCTGCGTTCAGCCGTTTGCGCTCCTCTACGGCATTCCACATCTTCCGGTTGTTCTGCTCCAGCTCCTCGCGCATGGACTCAAAGGCCTGACAGAGCCTGCCCAGCTCGTCCGTGCCTTGATAGTCAATCTGGAAGTTCAGGTCATTCTCGGCAATCTTCCGGGCGGCCTGGTTCAGGACCTGAAGAGGCTTCTTCATTTTCCAGAGGTAGAAGACCAGGGAAAACAGGCAGAGGCAGAGGGAATACCACAGAATGGCCGCCATATTGTCCAGGCTCTCATAGAAGTCATACTTTTTCCGCTCCTCCTCGGGCAGCATGGCTTCCTCGAAGGGAATCAGGCCCAACTCTGCTATGGAAGCTTCCTCGAAGGGAACCATCTTCAGCTCTTGCCCAGCATCCAGGGTGGAAGCGTCATCCTCTGGCAAAGCCTCCCTGGACGGGTCGGCTTCCGGCTCTGTCATGGATGAATCCGGCTGTTGCTCCTGTTCCGAGAGCGCTTCCTGAGGGGGTATGGCTGCCAGTTCCACGTAGCCTGCGGCAATCTCTCCCTTGTTCTTCTGGGCGAACCACATGGTGGCCCTGGTGAGGGAGAGGGCGCAGAGCAGAGCGGCCATGCCGCAGAGCACGAAGGCGGCGGGTATGGGAATCTGTCGAAGCTTCTTCTTTATCCTATCCATTTATATCCAATCCCCCAGACTGTCTCTATGCATGGCCCGCATCCGGCAGCGGCAAGTTTCTGGCGTATCTTGCGGATGTGTTCCATGATTACAGCATCGTCTCCGCTGCCCTCCAGCCCCCAGACCCTGTCGTAAATCTTGCACCGCTCGAAGGTCTGGCCGCGGTTTAAGGACAGCAGCCGGATGATTTCAAATTCCTTGCGGTTGAAGCGTATCTGCTCCCCGCGGACATCGATCTCCCGGGCGGAGTAATCGATGGTCATATCGCCGAAGACCTTCCGCTGTATCTGCTTTTCCCGGCGCTCCCTGCGCAGATGGGCCTCGATGCGGGCGCTCAGCTCCGGCAGGGAGAAGGGCTTCACGATGTAATCGTCCCCGCCTGCGGAAAACCCCTCTACCTTATCCGCGTCTTGGTCCCTGGCGGTCAGGAAGAGGATGGGGCAGGAGACCCTGTCCCGGATGGCCCTGCAGACCTCGATGCCGTCTATCTGGGGCATATTGATGTCCAGCAAGATCAGGTCCGGCTGGCTTTCCGCCATGCGCATGGCCTCGGCGCCGTCCAGGCAATAGTCCGCGATGTAGGATCTCCGCTGCAGGAAACGCTGGAGCATGGACGCCACCTCTATCTCGTCATCGACAATTAATATACGGTATGACATATGATTTTCACCTCTCCTAGATTTTTAGTTTACACCACTCTTTGGTGTCCTGCAAGGCTGCCGGAAATATTTTGGCATGCAAAAGCATAAAAAAGATAGAAAACTGTACGCCTGAATGATATAATTTTAATAACATGGATATCGGTGCACCACATTTTATTTCCATACGACATAAAAAACAGGAGGAGCGATAGCGTGATAATCGGGGCTGGTGGCCAGCGGCCTCATCTATGAGCTGTTCGGCATGGAGAGCAGCCCCTATCGGAAAGAGAGAGAAGGAGGAAATCATGCAGAACCCATCCATTGAATCCTATTTGAACTGCAGCTTTACATGCCAGTGCGGGCGGACGCACAAATCCCTGTTTGCCCACTATATTTTCGAGCCAGGCGCTATCGAAAGGCTGCCGGCGCTTTTGGTGCAGCTGGGCTACACAAGGCCCTATCTGATCTCCGACACCCATACAGACAGCATCCGCTACGGCAAGGAGCAGCGGGACCGGTATACCATCCTGCAGCTGATGTGGGATATCGACAGGCTGGAGGCAGAGGCCGGGAGGCTGGTGGAGAAGTATTGTGGCTAGGGAAGCGTGTAGGCATACGACAGCCTGTACAGGGAATACAGGACACTGCACGACTGCTTCGGCACAGGGGGCAATGAAGTGACGCATCGATTAAGAGGGCTTGGGTGACGGAGGGCCAGAGGAGAACATGAGCAGAAATCTTATTATTTTTACGGACAGCGGAGATACCATCATCGATGAGGGGACGCAGATATTTGACGAGAGGGGCATCGTCGTCAGTGCAGACCCCATTCCGGGCGCAGGAGAGGTGCTAAGGCAGCTGAAGGAAGAGGGATACCGCATTGCACTTGTGGCGGACGGAGCGTGGGAATCCTTTCAGAACGTGTACAGGGAAAATGGTCTGGCAGACTGCTTTGAGGAGTGGATCGTCTCGGAGACAGTGGGAGAGCAGAAGCCTGCCAGAGCCATGTTCGATGCCGCCATGGAGAAGATGGGGCTGACCGAGGCCCACAAGCCCTTTATCGTCATGATTGGCAATAATCTGAGTAGGGACGTGGCGGGAGCCAACCGGTACGGAATCACCTCTGTGTGGCTGGACTGGTCTCCTAGATATTTCCATACCCCACAGGAGCCGGACTGGCAGCCCGACTACAGGGTAAAAACTCCTGAAGAGCTGAGGCTGCTTATCCGGCAGCTGGAGGAAGGCTGCGGCAGAAAGAGGGAGCTGGCGGACAGGATCGCCTGTAAGGGGAAGCAGCCCTTTCCTATCTGAGGGAAGGCATCGACTGTAATGAAGACGGTGAATTCGCTGAGAAATCGGCAGGAAATTATAACAGGATCAATAATGACGCCATGATCATGCTGTCCGAGGCCATAGGGGACTGCTCCTATGAGCAGCATGCCGTCCGCAACCTGCGGATGATGCTGACCTACTGGGAGCCGGACGACAGCATCTTCACGGCCAATTCCACCCGCTTTGACAGGGACAGGCTGATTTATCCGAAGGACTATTACATGGAATACCTGAAGATGGGCATGAAATACGGGATACCGGAGTTCCTTCAGATGTGCAATACGATTTTTGAATTTCCTCTATTTCCACAACGGGACCATGAAGCTGGGGATGAAGGTGGCGGGGAGCTTCTGCGAGCATCGGGCGTTCAAGAGCGACAGGATGGAGCGGGCATCCTGGGGAGAATACCATCTGAGCCAGACCATGCGGGGCTGGTACTATCTTCCCTTCGCCCAGAAGCCGCCTGTCAGCGACTGGTGGAGGATGGACAATGCTTCCAGGGATAAGTTAATGGGGCCGGACATGCAGGTCGATGTCTGGGTGAAGGAGACTGAGGACGGGCTGGATGTGAGGGTGAAGACATCCGGCGTGGAGGGGGCTCCATGGAGGATTGAGCTGGCGTTCACAGGTGTGGAGTTCCTGACAAATGAGTATGTGCACCTGCCGCTGACGGGAAGCGAGGCGGTGGTGGTGAAGCAGGGGTATACGGAACTCGGAAACGAGAGGGACGCCCTGATTGTGGGGCCCTGCTTCGGCGGGCATCGCTTTATCCAGGGAAAAGAGGACAGCGAGGCAAAGATACCCGGGGCTGCCACCGTTTATCTTACCGATTATACCCCTTTCGACCACGAGATACGGATTCGGGATAAGATGGCAGGGAACGGCGGCACCGGCGGGGAAAAGCCCTGACGGAGGCCTCATAGACATAATCCCCATCGCCTGTTTAGGTTATGCTATAGGAAGCAAGTGCAGCTTCCTATAGTCAATCGGCTAAGGTAACTGTAAGTTCTTATAGGTTATACTACTGCATCATCCTGCGTATAACCCTCAAGGGAATTCTCCTTTACCTGGATGCAGACATAACTGATGGCCGAATCCTCGGCTGCGAAAAACTGGCGCTTTGCGGCAGGAGAGACGCGGATCCAGTCCCCTGCCGTGAGCGCCACTGTCTCCCCGTCAATGACAGCTTTGCCGCTTCCGGATAGGATGGCGTAGATTTCTTCATTTTTCCTGTGGGAATGGACGAAGGGCACTCCTGCGCCTGCCGGAAGATGATTGACGCTTACCTCTGCGCCAGTCAGACCGAGCAGGTCATGAAGCTCTGTCCTCGCTTCCGGCCTTACGCTTACTTTGTTAAAATTTGCCATGGTATTACCTCCAGTCTTGTTGTAATAATATTTGTTACAACTATATTTATAACACTGACTGGTTGTAATGTCAATAGTTACATTAAACTTTTTCTTCTGCAATCATTTTCTGACTGTCATTTACGATATCCTGTATCGTCACTGACTTCATTTCTTTTTCCAATGCCATTTGTATCTGTTCCAGCCGTGCATCTAAAATAGAGTGGATATTCCGGCCCACAGGGCAGAGCGGGTTGGGATTTTCATGAAAATGGAAGAGCTTTCCGTCCTCTACGCACTCAACAGCTTCATAGACATCGAACAGCGTAATGGCATCCAGGGACTTGCAGATATCCGCGCCGCCGCTGCCTCGTATGACAGCTACGATTCCGGCTTTCTTCAATTGCTGCAGCAGCTTTCTGATGATGACAGAGTTTGCGTTTACGCTGGATGCAAGGAAATCGCTGGTTATTTTGTGTTCTTCTTTAAAGGTCTCAATACAAATGAGTACGTGGACGGCAATGGTAAATCTGCTGGAAATCTGCATGGGGCACCTCGTCTGTGTCGTCAGGAACGACCGTCTTTTTATGATAGAGTATAGCAGACATAGGCTGATTTCTCAATGCTGTTTTTAGGGCTTAGGGATTTTGAGAGGGGAGGCGCTGTTATCGAATCCGGATGGAATGGAGCGGAAGAGGATTTAGGTTCAGGACGGCTTCGAGGATTTCCTCTCTGCGGCCTTTCGAATCTCCTTTTCAGGCACGCGGTAAAAGGCCTTTGCCATGGCGGCATCGAACCATACGGTTCGGTAGGCGAACCGCTGGAGCAGGA
>OFGX01001089.1_pt1 | contig 17449 bp, 17 predicted proteins | sample 1521831 | NCBI WGS metagenome assembly OFGX01 (sample SAMEA3504080, study PRJEB24116) | mouse gut metagenome | biome: mouse gut; feature: mouse-associated habitat; material: faeces | place: Denmark | collected 2011 | reverse complement strand
CCAGTCAGTGAAATATCCAAGATTGATCATATATATGTCACTAAGACGTACCAATCCCAATATCTGTGGTCACACCAAATTCCCGGTGGCCGATAACTTCTGCCACACAGTCAAAAATCCTCTGCTGTACCTCGCCTTTCGGCGGCACAAGCTCCTGTGCCGCACGCTCCGGCACAGGAAGTGCACGCTTATTCACTTTCTGGTTCTGGTTCAGCGGAATCTTATCTATCTGCATGGTCACAGCCGGAACCATGTAGGGCGGCTTGCTCTCCTCGATAAATGCATGCAGCGCCTCCACATCCACAGTCCCCTCAGACACCACGTAAGCGGCGATATACTTCCCGCCCGACGGCTCGTCAAATGCCGCTACAGTTGCATCCGTAATTCCCGGGAATCTGCGGATGACCTCTTCTACCTCCGTAAGCTCGATGCGGAAGCCCCGCACCTTCACCTGTCCGTCGCGCCTGCCGATGAACTGAATATTCCCATCCGGCAGGAAACGCACAACATCCCCCGTATGGTAAATCCTTCCATACCCTTCAAGATTACAGAATGGATTTGCCGTATACACCTCTGCCGTCTTCTCCGGACGGTTCAGATACCCGCGGCTCACCTGATAGCCCGCAATACAAAGCTCACCTGGAACACCGACCGGAACCCGTCTTCCCATCCCGTCCAATACATAGAGCTTCACATTGGAAACGGCCTTTCCAATCGGGAACTCGTCCTCATACTCTCTAAGGGGGTAAGCGGTTACATTGACCGTACACTCCGTAGGTCCATAAATATTATAGTAGTTCGTACTGCCCTCAGGCTTAAAGGGCGCCAATCTCTCCCCGCCCATAATCAGATTCCTAAGCGCATCATTCTTCATACTGGTGGCAAACGCCCGCCCAATCTGGGTAGTCATGAATCCATGGGTAATTCCCTGCCGTTCTATATACTGATTTAAGGCCATCAGATCCAGACGGATTCCTTCTTCAATAATATGTACCTCTGCCCCCGTAATCAGCGCCGGATACATATCCATCATATTAGCGTCAAAACCATAGCTGGCATAAGCCGCCACCTTACACTCTGGCGTCACCTCATAAAACTCCCGATACCAGTGACAGAAAGCGACAATATTCCCATGCTCGAGCATACACCCCTTAGGCACGCCTGTAGATCCGGAAGTATATAAAAGAATAAACAAATCCTCCGGTTTCGGCGGTTTGGGAAGCTCCCTTGCCTCCGGCAGGCTGAATATATCCTCTGTCAGGAGAACCTTTCCTGAAAATTCCGGCACCAGTTCCAAAAGCTCCTCGTCCGCAATGAGCAGCTTTGTATCCGCATCCTTCATCATAAACGCAAGACGGTCTTTCGGATATGACGGGTCTAAAGGCTGATACGCTGCCCCGGCCTTGGAAATACCAAGGGAAGCAATCGCCATATACTCACATCTTGGAATCAACACAGACACAGCATGCTCCCGGCCAATCCCTAAGCCTGCAATATAAGCGGCAAGACGATCTGTTACCTGATCCAGTCCGGCGTAGGTATATCTCCTGTCACAGTACACCACCGCCGTACGCTCCGGCGTTTTCGCAGCCTGCTCCCGGAACATATCCACTACCGTTTTACTCCTGTCATACGCCTTTTCCGTATCATTGAAATGGTCTAACACCTGAAGTTCAAGCTCCGATGCCAGCGCAATCTGGTCAAGAGACTCACAGGAAAGCATCCCCAAAAGACTCCATCCGAGAAAGCTCAGATAGATGTAAAACAGCTTTCCTTTACGCCCCCGCATCAATGTACCGCTCTCTTTTAAAGCATCCATAATTCCCATGTCACTGTGATCTACCAACAAGAAAAATACAAGCGCAAGATGAAACGTCACCACAAATGCAAGCGCAAGCCCGCCCAGAGAAAGAACCATGCCGATGACATGAGCCAGCATAAGCCCAGAAATTATGCCAACGCTCAAGCAAATCGTTCCCGGAAGCATACATAGAAACTCGATCCCAAATATAATCATGAAGCCAAAGATATAGCGGTCAGGCCTCTTTGCAAATTCTCCAAACATCATCCCAATCGATGCTTGCTGTTTTCTGGCAAAGCTCAGATAGATCCTTACAATGCCGCACTGCATGACGACAGATATTACGCAAAGAATCACCACCGCTAACATATAAGCGGCAAATTGAACCATTCCCTGCCCAGTAAACAGGAATAGTAAATAGAAAGGCATCAATACTGCCGATATTATGATCTGCGACAGCAGATTTACGCCAATGGCAAATCCCCAGTGCCCGTTTAATTGTTCCCTTGATAACCGTTTCAGTTCTGCTGATGTTCGTCCCATACTTAATAACGCTCCACTTCAAATTCTTCTAGCGGCTTTGCCGCATAATCTATGCTTTTTCCTCTGACGGCATTCGCCTGAAGCTGCCTTTGGTTCTTTTCATAAGGATTGGAAGGATACTTAATCTTAGTAGAAGTTGTTCCTCCAGATACATAGTTCTTCCCGCATTCTGGACAGACGGCTGTTTCAATCCGCACTGAGACAGACAATACCTCTCCGTCTTTCTTTGCCGCTTTCGCGTAGGCATTGGCAACATGCTCTCCCTCATGGGCACGCACACGGCTTGCCGCAGCTTCTGGCGAAATATGAGCAGCAGCTTTAAACGATACGTTCTCGTCGGAACCATCCTGATACTTTCTGTTCTCGCAAGTCTCACACTTTTCTCCCGGCTCTTTCCTGCGAAATCCTGTTTCCTTTGGCTCTTCTGCTTCTTCTGCCCCAGTCACAGTCCTTTGCCGTTTGTCCCCTTCTGTTGCGCCGAATACGATTCTTCCAGACCGCCCTGGCTCTTTCCTGTCAGATACGGCGCTTCCCGTCTCCTCTGGCTCCTTGCCGCTCGTCGGTTTTGTTATTTCTGAATTGCGATACTCCCTTGCCAAATCACCGTAAGCAGAATCCATCCCTATCGTAAAACCTGCCATGCCGACACCTCTTTCCTTTAGGCTTAATGCCTGAAATCTTTTTTGATGTTTAATACTCTTCCTGTTTTGGCATGAATCTTTATCTCATACTCAAATTCCCCTGATACCAGTTGCGCCTTATATACTGGCAAGCCATGGTCCTTGTCAATTTCCACCTTGACAGCCTCGCCTCCTGGCACTTTGGAAAGAGCGATCTTTTTCGCTTTCTTCCAGCCAATATAATTGCGGTTATCATTCTTCTTTGGAAGTTTCAATTCCCATCCGTATTTTAACAACTTCTTTGTCCTAGCATGATATTCCAGGGAATATCTCTTATCTCCTTTCAGCAGCTTCACCTTATATTTGTATATTCCATCATCGTACTTCTTGACAATGTTGCTGACGGTTCCTCCTGACACTTCCTTCAACGCCAGCTTACGGCACGCTTGTTTGCCAATCACCGGGCTGCGGCTGGTCCTGTTTATCCTCAGCTCTTGCCAGTCATAAGAGAGAAGCTTTCCATCCGATGCGCGGTAAGTAAGCTCATATTCTTTGGTCTCTTTCCATAAACGGACGTCATAGATAAGAATGCCGTTTTCGTAATCTTTGCCAACTTCAATGACGGTACCCTTTTTTACTTTCTGGCGGGACAGTGTTTCTGCCTGCCGGATACTGGTAATTTTTTTTGCATATACCGGATTAGAAGAAACACATAAGCCAAGAAATACAAAACACAACATGACAAAAAACATGATTGCTTTTTTTTGTTTATTCATAATGATCCCTCCATTCACAACGCTGCATATACCGCGCGCTTACGATGCCGCAGCCCTTTTGCCCATCACTTCTGACTCATATTCTAAACGGTATCATTATTAATTTTCACGCCCCTTTTGGCTATTCTTGAACGCTGAAAATAAAAGCTTCTGAACAATTATGTTGTTTTTTCATTTTACCACAGATTTTTTATTTTGACAAATAAGAAAATTACCATTATACTATATTTTATTGCATTGGCAATATACTAGCCACTTGAGTTTGCGCGTTTTGTAATTTTATAACATCAAAAGGGGGACTGTCGCACTAACATAAATTACAAAATGCGGAAACTCAAAACTGATCATTTGGCAATTCAAACACAATGGGGGAACCTATTATGCGACAACGTGACAAAGAAGAAACTGCGCTATTTTATATTGGCTGGTCCCTGGTATTTTTCGCCGCTGTCATCGGGCTAATGTACCAGCTTTTTCCATTGCCTTTTTCCAAACTACTGCTCCCCTGCCTGGTAAACAGCACCTTTGGAATATACTGCCCTGGCTGTGGCGGCACAAGGGCCTTGTCAGCGCTGCTCCATGGCAAGCTGACCACCTCCTTTATCTGCCATCCTCTGGTGCCTTATGCTGCCGTCGTCGGCGGCTGGTTCCTGATAAGCCAGACAGTGGAGCGGCTTTCCAAACACCGTGTCGAAATCGCAATGAAATACCAAGACGGCTATATTTGGGCGGCCCTTATCATCGTGACTGTTAATTTCTTACTAAAAAACCTGCTGCTAGTCTTATGGGATATCGATCTTTTAAGTTCCGTCACCCTTTGATAATCCCTATTAGGATACAGTCATCACTGATCTCTCTTTGTATATATCATTAATCTTTCTGCAACTTTGCCTCACGCAATGACCCGCAGCTTAAAAATCCACCGGATGTTGGAATCGTCTTTGTTTGAGCCAATTCCCCTGTCATATCCATATGTCAGATAAACATCCCCGTTCTTTTGCTGCAGAATATAGTAAAATACCTGATCTCCTTCCTCTCCAGAAGCCACCTGCCAGGCTCGCTCATTTTCCGTTCTCAGCAAGGCGCAAAGATCTTCTATGATGTTTACCCCTATCTGATTTTCGATATATTGGTCAAAATTCTCATCGGTCAGCTCTGTCAAAACAGCAGTTCCCCGAACGCCCCATGGACCGAATGCCATTGCTGTTTGCGACGATTGTCCCTCTGTCTCTATCAGCTCTCCCTCTTTTGTAATCTCATAGGCCGGCTCCGTCCCCGGTACCAGTAGATAGGAATACTGGGGCGCTCCGTAGAGTGTTTCTTCCACCAGATAGCTATGACCAAACACCTCTGTTTCTGATCTGGGGTTTGTTAGAAAACATGTTGCGATAAACACACAACACAAGACAGAAACAACAATTGTCCAAAATGCTGGCCGCTTATCGTTCAGCACATTTTCAATTCTCTTCTTGACGTTCGCCTCTCCAAATGCAAGTGGATGAACGGTCGCCCTGGCGGGACGGGCGCTGCATTCCAACAGAGCTTGCGCATACGCTCTCCTGCTGCCAAGATCGTAGCCACGAATTACCCGCTCGTCACACGCAAGCTCCAAATCCCGGCAAAACGCCCCATATGCCACCCAGCAAAGAGGATGAAACCAGTAAGCCGCCAATATCATGTACCCCATGAGCTTCCATAAATGGTCATGTCTTGCCAAATGTGCCTTTTCATGGGCAATCACATACGCCCTCTGCCACCCCTCCATGTAAGAGGGCAGAAATATCCTGGGACGTATCACACCCAAGAGAAAAGGCGTGTCTATCCGGTCACAGAGATACAGGTTTTCTTTCCATTGCACAGATTCTTGGACTCTGCGGTTGAGCTTCCAATAACTAACTATGGCATATGCCAACATCGACAAGCTCCCAGCCATCCATAGCACAGAGAGCAGAAAGATCCAGATCTGAAGCGGATTGACGCTTGCAACATCCTGAGGCGCAAAAGATTTAGAAAGCATGGGATTGACTGCCTGATTCAGCGCCGATATGCCGCTGTGTATCTCTGGCTGTTTCTGATAAACGATATCCGGCCGAATCGTCTCGGCGCTGGGAATCAGGCTTAACACAGTCTCTATCAGCCAGGGACAGGTCAGCCGGAACCCGACAAATCCCCAAAATATGCAGCGTATGTACTTTGGCATGTTTTTTATCACGGCTCTTAAAATCAACACCATCAGAATCAGCCAGCCCGCAGCGATCCCCCTGTTGCATACTTGAATAAAAAGCCCTTCCATATGTCGTCTCCTCCTTTTTCGCACAGCACCGCAAATTCTTGTTGCTTATTTTTCATAAGAATCTATCATCCTGCGGATTTCTTCTACTTCCTGAGCTGTCAGTTTTTTGCGCTCAGTAAAAGCCGCTAGAAATGCTGGAAGCGAGCCTTGAAACGTTTCCTCCACAAACTTCTCGCTTTGCAGAGAATAAAACTCCTTGCGGGAAATCAGAGAGATCACGGTTCCATTTATGTTTTGAAAAATCCCTCTTTCACTAAGCCTTTTTAGCACGGTGTAAGTCGTCGTCCTCTTCCAGCAAAATTCTTTCTCACCAATCTTGATCAATTCCGAGGTGGCAATAGGCTCCCGCTGCCAAATCAGATCTGCAAACCGAGATTCAATCACGCCCATTTTCATTTCTTTCATTTTGATCCCCTTCCTGTCTACATTTAGTAGACAACTTTAGTCTACCATTTATAGACACATTTGTCAACGGTTGGATATTTAACCACCGCAGTAATACTCCCCCTATGTCTCTCGTTTCAGACAAAAAAAAGAAGCTGCCGCTTGATTTTCCAATCTTAAAAGCAACAGCCCCTCGTCTTTTTCCATTTTAAGTTCTAATCAGATAATCAATCATCTCGCAGCCTCTGGCAACACGGTTTCCGGACTCTGCCGCCTGCTTTTCATTATAGTTCCAACTATGATTCTCAATCCTGGCACTATCGTAAAGCAAGTAAGGCACATCATCCCCAGTGTGCGTCCGCAGACTGACCGGCGTGGGATGGTCGGGCATCACCAACATGCGAAACTCTGCCCCTGCCTGTTCCAGCCCAGCCTTGATGGGACCAATCACACACTCATCCAGATACTGGATCGCCTGCACTTTCTTCTCCACGCTGCCTTGATGGCCCATCTCATCTGGAGCCTCCACATGGACATAGACAAAGTCATAATCATCCTTTGTCAAGATATCCACTGCCGCCTGCGCCTTGCCCTTGTAATTGGTGTGCAAGCCGCCGTTAGCGCCTTCCACAATGATGTTCTTCATGGAAGCGCCGACCGCAATTCCTTTCAGCAGATCCACCGCCGAGACCATGGCGCCCTTTTTGCCGGTCTTCTCCTCGAACGAGGATAACTCCGGCCTGGTGCCTGCTCCCCAAAACCAGCAGGAATTAGCAGGATTCAATCCCTGTCTCTTGCGCTCTATATTAATGGGATGATTTACAAGGACTGCATAGCTTTTCTTCATCATCTCCAATAGCGCCGCATCCTTGGGCAAATGCTGATAGATTGTCTGCCCCAGCACGTCATGTGGCGGCGTCAAATCAATCACTTGCCCCTGATCCCAAATCAATAGATGACGGTAGCTTGTGCCAACATAAAACTTATAAATATCTGTCTCCAGTTCTTTCCTCACTGCCTCCAGCAAGACAGCGGCATCTTCTGTAGAAATTTCTCCAGAACTGTGATCTAATATCTTCTTGTCTTGGTAATTTTCTTCCTCCTCGGAAAGTGTCACGAGATTGCAGCGCAAAGAAACGTCTGTCGGCTTCATATCGACGCCAATGCTCAACGCTTCCAAAGGAGAACGCCCAGAATAGTAAGCTTTGGGATCATATCCCAATACAGACAAATTCGCCGTGTCGCTCCCCGGCGACATTCCGTCAGGAATGGTATGCACCATTCCAATCTCCCCGGCTGCTGCAAGCTGGTCCATATTCGGCGTCTTTGCATATTCCAACGGAGTCATACCCTCTAATTCTTCCAGCGGACGGTCTGCCATGCCGTCCCCCAACACGATCACATATTTCAAAATTCAAATACCACCTTTCTCAAAAAGAACCCCGCAGAAGCGAGATTCCTTTTTTGTGCTCTGCACAATTATATTCTAAGCTTATAAGCTGGCTGGTCACACGACGCGGATTCTCTGGATCACCTCAAGCTTTGCAGCCCTTTGCTCAAACTGATCTTCCGTCAAAACTTCTGTCACAAATCCTGTTTCCCCGTCAATTCCTGGAACTTCCACAAATTCTACTTTGCCAAATACAGCTTCTGCCTGCTCTTGACTCTCGCGGATGCGCACAAAGAAACGACTCTCTGCCTTTCCTTTATTGACTAAGTCCATCTTCCCAGAGCTCCAGGAAATCAAGATATTTTTATGCAGATGCTTTGCAATGTCCACGATATCCGCAACCACTGCGCTCGCCGTTGGAAGCTTCCCTGCGCCGCTGCCGTAGAACATAGCGTCCCCGAGCACGTTTCCATGGACAAAAATGGCATTGAAGACGTCGTTGACACTGTACAATGGATGCTGCTGCGAGAGCATGAACGGCGCAACCATGGCGCAATAGCCTTGCTGCGTCTTTCTGCTGGTGGCAAGAAGCTTAATCACCTTTCCCATCGCCTTGGCATACTTGATGTCATCCGCCGTGATCTTGGTGATTCCTTCTGTATAAATATCTTCAAAATCCACTTGCTGCCCACACACCAGCGACGTCAAAATGGCAATCTTCCTGCAAGCGTCATAGCCTTCCACATCTGCAGTGGGGTCTGCTTCCGCATATCCCCTGGACTGTGCGTCCTTCAACACATCGTCAAACTCCAGCCCTTCAAACGTCATTTTGCTGAGCATATAATTCGTAGTACCATTTAAGATGCCTGTTATCTCTTCAATCTCATCTGCTGTAAGGGAAGAATTCAATGGGCGGATAATGGGAATGCCTCCGCCCACGCTTGCCTCAAACAGGAAATTAATGCTCTGCTCTTTGGCAATGGCGATAAGCTCCGCACCATGCTTTGCCACTAACGCCTTGTTGGAAGTGGTCACGTTCTTCCCTGCAAGAAGCGCCCGTTTCACAAAGGTATACGCCGGCTCCACGCCGCCCATCGCCTCCACCACCACCTGGATCTCTGGGTCTTTCGCAATCACATCATAATCATGAATTACCTTGTCCTCCATAGGATCACCCGGAAAATCCCGAAGATCGAGAATATATTTTACTTGAATCTCATCGCCTGCACGTTTGGCAATGCTCTCACTGTTGGTATGCAATACTTCCACAACGCCGGAACCTATGGTTCCATAACCTAAAATTGCAATCTTAATCATAATGTCACTCCCTGGCTAATATTTTTAAATAATGGATCCCTTCCTGCTGCTCAATGTTTTCAACCATCTGAGACACATTTTTCGTATCTGGCAGCACATCCACGCTCAAAGTCAAAGATGCAATCCCGTTGACGGGAATGCTCTGGTGAATGGTGAGGATGTTTGCATGGTAATCCGCCACCGTCTGAAGCAGCAGGGATAAAAGCCCTGGCTCATCATCCAACTGAATCACCATGGTAATTGTCTTTCCCTTGGCATTGTCATGAAATGGAAAAATGTCATCCTTGTACTTATAAAAAGAACTTCTGCTGATTCCAACCAGCTCTGTCGCTTCCTGTACGGATTCCGCCCGCCCGGATTCCAGCAGCTTCTTGGCTTTCACCACTTTCAATAATACTTCTGGAACGGCTTTTTTCTTTAAAACAAAGTATTTTGTCTTTTCTTCCATACTGCCTCCAGTTTGTTTGTCTATAAAAAACAAATGTGCTCACTGCAAAGATATTAGCACATTTGTTTTTTTTATGCAACCTCTTTCTAAAACTTTCTACTACAGAGCCTGCTTATTGCTGCTGCGTCCCGGCAAGGCTTTTCCATTTCAAGTAAGCATTGATGAACAAATCCAGCTTTCCGTCCATGACGCTGTCCACATTTCCTGTTTCCGCATTGGTCCTGTGGTCTTTCACCATGGTATAAGGCTGCATCACATAAGAACGGATTTGATTGCCCCATCCGATCTCCGTGACCTCTCCCCTGATATCTGCGGCTTTTTTCTCATTTTCCTCTTGCTTTAACAGATACAGTTTTGCTTTAAGCATCTGCATTGCCTTATCCTTGTTCATGTGTTGAGAACGCTCGTTCTGGCATTGCACCACGATTCCCGTGGGAAGATGCGTGATTCGGATTGCCGAGGAGGTCTTGTTGATATGCTGCCCGCCTGCCCCGCTGGAACGATAGGTATCAATCCGAAGCTCATCGTCTTTGATCTCGATATCTAGATCCTTTTCAATATCTGGCATGACGTCACAGGACGCAAAAGAAGTCTGTCGCTTTCCTGCCGCATTGAAAGGAGAAATTCTCACCAGCCGGTGCACGCCCTTTTCTGATTTCAAGTAGCCATAGGCATTCTCTCCCTGAACCTCAAAGGTTATGGACTTGATGCCCGCCTCGTCGCCGTCTAATGAATCAAGCACTTCCACAGTAAATCCTTTATCCTCCGCCCATCGCTTATACATCCGGTACAACATGCTGTTCCAGTCACAAGACTCCGTTCCTCCTGCTCCTGCATGAAGGGAAAGTATGGCATTTTCCCCGTCGTACTCTCCTGACAACAACGTCTTGATGCGGATGCCATCAAACGTTTCCTGAAATTCCTGGAGCGCTTCCTGAATCTCTGGTATCAGGGATGCATCATTTTCCTCATATCCCATTTCCAAAAGCGTCTCAATGTCCTCATACTGCTGCGAAAGATGGGCGTATGTCTCGACGTCATCTTTAAGGCTTTTGAGTTCCTTCATCTTCTTCTGGGAAAGCTCCGTGTTGTCCCAAAAGTCTGGCGCTTCCATTTCCCGTTCTAATTCCTGGATTCGTTGTTCTTTATTTACCAGGTCAAAGTGAATCCCTCACTTCCACTAACGGTTCCTTGTATGCGTTCAAAGTAGTTTTGAACTGGTCTAATTCAACCATCGTGTCACCTCTTTCTTTTTCATTCTGTTCTCTATTATAAGGGTTTCCCATGCTTACGTCAATTGCCAACACTGTTTGAGTTTCCGCATTTTGCAATTCATAGCGCCAAAAGGTTTCCATCACAAAGTGATGAAAACACTTTGCACATAAAAGCGCTCTGAAAAGCTAGCTTTTCAAGCACTTTTTGTGCAAGATGTCTATGCTGCCAAAGGCAGCAAGACCTTTTGGCGCTATGAATTGCAAAATGCGGAAACTCAAACCAACACTGACTCGGCTTTGGATTTTCGCCTTGCCACAAAGAACAAGGCATGATATTCTTTCAGTATCATTGATTGGGAAAGGATAGAAACGTTATGAATACATGGATTAAAGAACAGCTAGAACTGCAAAAGGAACCGGATTACCAAAAGTTTACATCCGGTTTGCTGCCAGGCGTTGCACATATTCTGGGCGTGCGTCTGCCCGCCTTGCGCAAAATCGCAAAGCAGCTTGCCAAGGACGACTGGCAGCAATATCTAAGAACAGCCTGTGACGACAGCTACGAAGAAATCATGCTTCAGGGCATGGTGCTGGGCTATGCAGACGGCGATCTTGCAAAAAAACAACCCTTTTTACGTTCTTTCCTTCCCAAAATCGACAACTGGTCTGTCTGTGACAGCGCCTGTTCCACGATCAAGCTGGCAAAAAAACAGCCGCAGGCATTCTGGGAGTTCCTACGGCAATATCTTCACAGCCCCAACGAATATGAGGTGCGCTTCGCATTAGTACAGATGTTAAATTATTATGTGACAGAAGCGTATCTTTCCCGGACGCTAGAAGCCATAGACAGCGTAACTTTGCATACATATTATGTGCAAATGGCGCAAGCCTGGGCGGTGTCCGTCTGCTACCGGGACTTTCCAGAGCAGACACTGCCTTTTTTGCTAAATAACCATTTGGATGATTTTACCCATAACAAAGCCCTGCAGAAAATCACAGAGTCTTTAAAAGTTCCCAAAGAGAAAAAAGCATATATCAAAACACTGAAGAGAAGATAGCGTCCCTGAGCGCAAGGGAAAGCGAACGGTGTCATAAGGTAATGCTGCCATGCCCATTCTGGTCCAGTTTGATTTTTTGATGTAAAAACACAACATCCTTTCCATCAACCGTTAATTGACACTTTCCTTGCAGCCATTGCTTTCTTTTTCGGAAGCTTCTCCGGTTATTTGTACTCGCAGCGAGATCAGGGACGAATCCTCAAGGTCCGTCAAGCTATCTTTTCGAAATCCAGAATATAAACAGATATTTTCTATCTCCATCCCTAAAAATCCTGCTAACCCACGAGCATTATAAATCCCCATGGTAAACTGCCATCTTGATTTCCCAATCGTATCAGTATTGATAGTTTTCTTAAACTCAATAATATGAAGATCCCATTTTTCTTTGTTTTGCCGAAATATAAACACGTCTGCGCAAGCTCTCGCTCCTCTTTGCTATCCATCTAGATAAGGAAGCACATAGTTTTCCGGCGATTTAAAAATTAATGCCCTTTCCTGCGCTGTAAAAACAAGTTTTACCTCTCCTTCTTTCTTTTTTTCTCCAATCTCTATTTGCTCCTTTTCCTCTAACACGGCAAACGTTTCCTTTCGAAACATCTTCAGCTTTTTATCTACATGTTCTGGAATCATCCCACTCCCCCTATCCCAGTTCAAAATCCTGCACCTCTGTCGTCTGCGTCAAAAGCTCCATCAGCGCATTGGAAAACGTTTTTACACGAAATTCCCCATTCTCTGGAGTCAATTTTTCAACAACCGAATCATCTCCCCTGTCCTGAAACTGGTATATGGCTATATCCTGTATCCCAATGACGTCTTCCGCAGACAGGCTCAGCTTTTTCATCAATTCCTCAGGACATCCCATTTCCTTGATCTGACACATATTATTGATGTGCTGGACAATAATATCGCTGTGGGTTGTTGCGATCATGCATATCCCATGACTGACCAAGCGGATCAGTAATCTTCCCATTTCTTGTTGCAGCTTCGGATGCAGGCACATTTCCGGTTCTTCATAACAGATGGCAGATAATTTTCGCCCATATTTTAACAGCAGCAGCAACGGCGCCACTTCTGTCACAACGGCGGAAGAGGCGCGCAGCGGCAGACTGTTTCCGCCGCTGTTTGGCATATAACGAATATCACTTTCACTGATCTTGCTTCCATACTGGATTTTCCCATGTACCATGGATTCTTCCATCCACGACACAATATCATCATATTCTGTCTTACGGTCCAAGGATAAATTTTCAAGCTTATCCAGGAAACGAATAATCGGCTTTGTAAAAGGCTGGATCTCTCCTCTTTCCGATAGTCCCGATACATCATAAGCAATCTGCCTGCCAACCTGGTTGATCACGTTTTTTGCCAGCAAAAATCCTGTCCTTGCTGCCGGAAGATAAACAGTATTATAATTGCCATAATATTTGTTGCCTTTGAAATACCAAAGAAAGATATTGACCATCAACATTTTCAACACAAGCTCATAGTCATATTCCAGCATTTCAGCCGAAAAAGACAATCCGCCGCTAGGACAATATTGAAAATATATTCTTTCTCCCATGCTTTGCCCTTTTATCGAAAGTTTAAATTCGTGATCAGCCGCAATTTCCAGCCTTTCAATAATTACTTGTTTTGAGTTAAAAATACCTGCCACAAACTGGTCTTTGTTTTGTCTTAAGAGATGGTTTAAAATCTCAACAACTATTTGGGAGGTGATCTGCGTTTCCTTTTCTGAGTTCTGTTTGAGAGATAAGATAAAATCACGCAATTTCTCATACACCTGGGAATAATCTGTCCTCAGCAACTCCTCCATCCCCTGAAAAAGCACTGACTCCCCGTCGGCAGTATAAATCCCCCACAATAGCGACAAGAGGTAACTCTTGCCACTGTTATTATCCCCCACAAGCAATGTGAGTGGGGAGATTTCTAGCTCTGCTTTTTTAATTTTACCAAACTTCTCGATGATGAGTCTGCGTCCCATATTTCCCTCCTATATCCCAAAATAAGCGTCCAGCCCGTCGGCAATCCCTGTCGACAGCCTCTGCTGGTAGCCCTCGTCCGCCATGTTGGCGTCCTCCGTGGGGTTGGTCATAAATCCCATCTCCACGATGGTAACTGGAACCGTGCACCAATTGATGCCGCTCATACTGTCTGTCTCCCAAATATACTGCTTATTGGCCCCAGTAGCGTTCACCGCCCCGTCGAGCACGCACTCCGACAGGCTGCGGCACTGACTGTAAAGATTTCCCATGTAGGGATTGGCAGACGTGGGACAGATCGTCAAAATCCCGTTTTGCCCGCTGTCCTCCGAACCATTGGCATGCACACGAATAAAAGCGTCCGCCCCCGCATTATTGGCAATCGCCGCCCGCTCGCTGTTGCTGATATTGACGTCATGGCTGGTCCGGACCATTACGACCTGATAGCCCCTGGCCTCTAATTCCGCCTGCAGTTTCAAGGAAACTGACAGCGTCAGCTCATATTCGTTCAGCCCCGTCACACATCGGGAAGTCCCGCTGGCAACCTTTGCCTTCGTTTCCGACGCCCCAGGCCCGATAGGCTCCTGCTCGCTGTTCCCTTTTCCCTGATGGCCAGCGTCAATTACCACCAAAAAGCCATTGTCCTTCATTTCCGATTTCAGCATCAGGTATTCCGACGCCACATAATACTCTTTCCCATCCAATTCCACCGCGCTCCAGGTCCCATCGTCCGCTGTCCGCACAAATTCACTCCTGCGCGCCGCTGTCTGGTACACCTCGCTGTCTGTAGAGGGGGCCGTCCGCACATTGACGGAAGACGTCGTGACTACTTCCTCCCGGCTGTACACTGCCGTTTCTTTATTTAATGCTGGCGCTTCCGGCTCTTTTGTTTTCCCATCCTTTTCGGAGGGATCCCCTGCCCCCTGGGCTGCCCCGTCTGCAGCGGAATCCCCGCTGCCATTTTCAGAACCTTTGCCATCTGCCGAAGCATCCTTTGCGCCATCTTTATCTTTGGAATCTGTCCCCTGGGCTGTCCCGTCTGCAGAAGAATCCCCTGTGCCAGCTCCTTCTTCCGTGCCATCCCTGGCTGCTTCGGAATCCCCGGAACCGCCATCTGCATGTTCCTGCCCGGATTCGGCATCTGCTTTCTGGATCCCAGCCGGCTGTCCGTTTTCAGCATTTTTGCCGGAATTCCCACAGCCGCTTAATGCCAGCGCCATGATCAGCAAACACACCATCCATCTCTTATATATTTTCATTTCGCTCCTCTTTCTTGTGCGAGTGTGCATATTATTTTTTGTCTTATAGGAAGACGCTTTCACGCTTTAGCGTGGCAAGGTCTTTCCTATAAGATAAAAAATACAGCGCACCCGCAAACCTCCCTGATTCACTGCACAGGAAGCCCAAACATTACGCTCCCTGATTACTGGTTGCAGCTAACAATCCCTTCTTTGGCATCCAATGTGACATAAGCCCCGGTTTTCAGGACGGTAGTGGCATTTGTCGCTTTTGTAATCACAGGGATATCAAGGCTCAGCCCTACGATCACCGCATGGGAGCCTGCCCCGCTGTTCTCCACAATCAGGCCGGATGCTTCCCGGATTTGCTCCATCATTTCATTGGTTGTATCTTTTGCCACAATAATGTCCCCGGCCTTGAAATGCTGCTGCAAATCTTGTACGTTTTTGCAGACGCAAAGGCTGGCGGACACGGATTTCTCATTGATTCCCTCTCCGGTAAGCAGAATATGGCCTGCCACATGGACTTTCAGAATATTGGTTGTTCCGGATACGCCCAGGGGCACTCCGCCGGTAATCACCGTAATATCTCCCATGGAAATCAGGCCGGCCCGTTCTACCACATCCACCGCATGCTCAAACAGTTCGTCCGCATCTTCCTTGGGCTCCATAATCAGGGGCGTCACACCCCAGGAAAGGTTTAACTGACGGCATACCTTGGGATACATGCTTCCTCCGATAATGGTACAGTCGGGCCTGTATTTGGAAATCATACGGGCTGTCCTTCCCGACTGGGTAACGGTAATTATCGCCGCAGCATTCAGATCATTTGCCGTCGTACAGGTGGCATGGGAAATGGCATTGGTAATATCTGGATTATCCGGATTCTGTCTTGCTTTAAACCGGGCAGTGTAATTGATATCCTGCTCGGTGCGGATGGCAATTTTTACCATGGTTTTTAAAGCCTCCACAGGGTAAAGCCCTGCTGCGGTTTCTCCGGAAAGCATAATCGCGCTGGTTCCGTCGTAAATGGCATTGGCCACGTCAGTAGCCTCTGCACGGGTGGGCCTTGGGTTCTTCATCATGGAGTCCAGCATCTGGGTGGCGGTAATGACCTGTTTTCCGGCCTCAATTACTTTCTTAATCATCATTTTCTGGATAACCGGCACGTCTTCCAGAGGTATTTCCACACCCATATCTCCTCTTGCCACCATGATTCCATCGGATACCCGGATAATTTCGTCAATATTTTCCACACCCTGCATATTTTCAATTTTTGAAATAATATTGATGTTATTGCAGTTCTTTTCTTCAAAAATTTTCCGTATCTGCAGCACGTCATCGGCTGTCCGCACAAAAGATGCCGCCACAAAGTCAAAGTCATTTTCAATGCCGAATACGATATCCTCATAATCCTTTTCACTGATATAAGGCATGGTCAGTTCCACATTGGGCACATTGACTCCCTTCTTATTGGAAATCATGCCCCCGTTTATCACATGACAGACGATCTCTGTGTCGGTTACCTCATCCACAATAAGCTCAATCAGTCCGTCGTCAATGAGAATCCTGCATCCTGGCTCCACATCTTTTACCAGATTTTTATAAGTTATGGAAACCCGGTTTGCGTCTCCCAGGATTTCTTCCGTTGTGAGGGTGAATTTCTGTCCTGCTTCCAGCATTGCCTTACCGTCTTTCAGTTCACGGAGACGGATTTCCGGACCTTTGGTATCCAGCAGAGAAGCCACCGGCAAATCCAGTTCTTTCCGCAGACGCTGAACTTTTTTCAGCCGTTCTCCCTGTTCCTCATGAGTGCCGTGGGAAAAATTAAATCGGGCCACATTCATTCCCTCTATCATAAGCTGTTTTAATATTTCCTCTTTGTCCGTTGCCGGACCTAACGTACAGATAATTTTTGTTTTTCTTAAATTTTTCATTTTACTCTCCTTTCGTGGTCTCCCATTTATAATATCTGTTTCTACAGAAAAGAAACCGTATCCCAGTTTACGGTTTCTCTTTTCTCTGGAACTAAAACAAAGCGGACCCTACTTGTGTATCAGTGTTCCAGGCGTTCTTTTCACACCCTCGCGTGAAACTTCCAGCCTGGTAATCAGTGCGCTGCGCACTGCAGAATTGCCGATAAATTCAATAGCCGCCTCGATTTTTGGCAGCATGGTGCCCGCTTCAAACTGTCCTTCTTCCATGTAGCTTCTGGCCTGTTCTATGGTCATTTCATCTATGGGTGTCTCCTGCTCTGTCCCAAAATTCAGACAGACCTGTTCCACTCCTGTCAGGATCACCAGACGTTCCGCATCCACCAGATCTGCCAGTTTTCCTGCCGCGGAATCCTTTTCAATCACTGCGCTGGCCCCTTTCAGCTTATGTCCC
>OFGX01001085.1_pt1 | contig 17494 bp, 8 predicted proteins | sample 1521831 | NCBI WGS metagenome assembly OFGX01 (sample SAMEA3504080, study PRJEB24116) | mouse gut metagenome | biome: mouse gut; feature: mouse-associated habitat; material: faeces | place: Denmark | collected 2011 | reverse complement strand
GGCATTATGGCAGTTCATATGCTCCCGGCGGTTCCGGCTGCCGCTGCAGAGGCAGACTCTCCGGCGTATCAGAAACCAACGCCGAAAAAGGCGTGCAGCCTGTCCGTGTCCGACAGTAATGTGACACTGGATCAGCCGTTTGCTACAAAAACGGCGGGAAGTAAAAACTTTCGTATTCCTACTTTCATCACATTGGAAAACGGAGATCTGATCGGAACCGCAGATGCAAGATGGGAATATGCTGCAGACGGCGGCGGGCTGGATATTATCGCTTCCGTATCCAGCGACGGCGGAAAAACATGGAACTACAGCTTTCCGTTTTTTTTCCCGGACAGCAATGGCTTTTCGGGTCGGAATACCAGCGCTCCTTATTGGAGCGATGCAACTACAATCATTGATTCCTGTATCCTGGAGGGACCGGACGGGACGGTGTATTGTTTTGCGGATGTTAATCCTACCGGAGCGACTACGCTTTATCAGAACAGGCATCAGTATGCACATGAAGAGGGAAGAGACGTAGAAAATTACATTGGAAACAATAAAAATCTTCCATGTACCGGAAGCGTAGGAACCGGAACGGGATATGTCACGGTAGACGGTAAACGCAGACTTGCTTTAACAGAGGATTATACAAAGGTTCTGACCGAACCGACTGACGAAGACCTTATTACATATCCGTATTATGTGGGGGATTTTACAGACGGATATGCTCCGATCCTAAAGAGAGAAGATCATGCGCCGACAGGTTATGGCGTGGATGAATGGTATAATATTTATTCCGTCAACGATCATGGAGAATACATCAACAGCTTAGAACAGAATCAGGTTGGTTCGGCTACGGAGGTAAATATGGATCCTCTCGGAAAAGTACAGCAGAACGTATACTATGAAGGCTCGAAGTACCATATCTATTGTATTGCCCATATTTGGATGGTCACTTCCAAAGATCATGGAAGAACCTGGACAGATCCGGTGGATATTAACGATCAGGTCAAAAGACATGAAAATGAGCATGCCATACTGGTTTCACCGGGACAGGGTATCGTTACCAGCGACGGAACGATCGTATTCGGCGTATATGACAACAGCGGCACCATCCAGGGCGAACAGGAAAATGCAAGCATCGTCTATTCCAGCGATCGCGGAAAAACCTGGAAACGGACAGAGGATATACCGGATATGTGGTCTTCCGAAAATGAAATTGTGGAGATTGAAGATGGGAAGGGCACGCTGCGTATGTTTTTCCGTAACGGAAATAATGCAATTTGTTATGCAGATGCAGAAAAAGATGAAACCGGCGAATATCACTTCAAGCGTCCTGTAAATACCAGAGTTTCAGTCACCTCCGGCTGTAATGTGTCCGCTATTTCTTATTCTAAAAAGATTGATGGAAAACAGGCGATTATGGTAGCGTGCCCGACTTCGAACGGACGTGCCAACGGAAAAATACATACGTTTCTGGTAAATGACGACGAAAATCATACGATGGAATTAAAGAATGCGTATTCGCTTGGCGGAGGAGCTTTTGCATATTGCTGTCTGACGGAACAGGCAGACGGTTCCCTTGCTCTTTTGTGGGAAAAAGGCAACGGAGGAGGAATCTTTTTTAACAGCTATGACGTCAAAGAGGTCGTTCCAGACGGAGCATTCGGCAGCGCTCCGATTAAAGTGGAAGTTGCAGAAGGAGAGGACTACACATTGTCATATGAAGGGGATGTAACTATCGATACAGAGCCGGATGCTTCTACGGCATCTGTGTCTGTGGTGAAAAACAGCTATCTTGGAATGTGCAGTCACAGCGGAATCGACTCTGACTCCAGCTTGGACAGTTTTGTAAAAACCGTGGATAAGTCTCTGAATATTTCGGATGCAGAATTTACATTTACCGCATCCGGAAATGACTGGCAGATCAAAAATGAAACAAAAAATCTATACCTGACAAATGCGGGAGCCGATAGTTTTTTCAATGTAAATGCTGCAAATATGCAGGTATCTCCTGTATCGGGCAAAGATACGTTCTATATCAGACAGCAGAATAATGGAGGATATGTAATGTTCTATGCTCCGCAGATGAATTTCAACAGAAACAGCCAGTTTCAGGCAAATGATACGGGTTATGAGCTGACGCTTCTGGAGAAACAGGAAGAGGCTTCTGATCGAGATATCATTCCGGGATACCGGAAAGTATCCGGAGCATCCGGAATTAAAAACGGCGGGCGTTACCTGATCGCTTACATCTGGGATGACGGCAATATCATGATTCTCTATCCGACAAACGGTAAATATAACCAGACGAAACATGTAAATCTGGAGAATCGGTCGATTGTTTCGGTTCTCACGTTTACCGGAGTTGGCGAGGGGATAACGCAGGCTGTAATGAATGGCGTAAGCTACAGAATCTGGGTGACAAAAGACCATCCGCAGCCGGATGCGGGCTGCTCCCACAATGTCGTCAGGAAGAATCAACTTGCAGAATCCTGTGAGGAAGACGGATATACAGGAGATCAGGTCTGCACAAAATGCCATGGTATGATAGAGGAAGGAGAAGTAGTTTTGGCTTTTGGTCATACTTGGGATGCGGGTTCTCTCAGCCGGGCAGTTACGGAAACGGAAAATGGTGTATGGATCTATCAGTGCAGTAATGATGCTTCTCATACGAAGACAGAGCCGATTTATGCTCTGGCGTATGAAGAATTTATGAACGAATATCAGGCGGCTGTCAATGCCAAAGAAAATGAGGGAATGTATATACAGGAATCTTTTGACCAGCTTACACAGGCTCTTGCAGGCTGCGAAGCGGCTGCAGCGGGAAGTGTACGGCATTCGGTTTTGTATCAGAAAACAGACGCTCTGCGTGCCGGGAATGCGGCGCTTGTAAAGAAATCCGCGGATGTGATAAAAAATGATTTAAGGGCAGCATTGGAAAAAGCCGCAAAAGATACTTCATCCGCAGGAATTGATGCCGGTATTTGGACAGAATTTACAACTGCGCGCGCAAATGCAGAAGAGGCGGCAGAAAACGGTAAGACGGCAGAAGATTTTTGGCAGGCTTTCAAAGCGCTGACGGCGGCACAGCAGAATTTGGATGCTGCAAAAGGAGAGCTGAAGACGGCGCAGGAGAAGCTTGCAGAAGCCGTAAAAAAAGCGCAGAATATTTATCATACGAACGGGGCGGGCTATACGCCCGGAAGCTGGAAGATATTTTCCGATGCATATAACGCTGCCTGCAAAGTCTCTTCCGATGCAAGTGCCGAAGCATTAAACAAATTGCTTCTCAATCTGGAAAAGGCGCAAAAGGGTTTGGTTTTACAGTCCAAACCTGCGGTGAAAAAAGGCGACACCATAACTGTGAAAGATGTGGAATATAAAGTGCTGGATACGGCAAAGAAAACGGTTTCGGCAGCGAAATGTAAAAATAAAAAAGCATCTTCCGTTACCGTACAGGGTACGGTAACAATCAGCGGCACAGTTTATAAAGTCATTCAGATTGATGCGAAAGCATTTAACGGCTGCAAATTGAGAAAAGTTACAATCGGAGTCAATGTGGAAACGATCGGAGCAAACGCATTTAAAGGATGCAATAAGCTAAAGACCGTCAATGTGAAGAACAAGTCAAAATTAAAGAAGGTCGGTTCCGGCGCATTTAAGAAAACCGCAAAGAATATCAGTATAAAATTACCCAAGAATCTGAAAAAGAATAAGAACCTGAAGAAACAGATTCAGAGAGCGGGGATTAAAAAAATAAAATAGCAGGTTTGATATTATACGGAGAACTGCAGATTATTGTTGCGGTTCTCCGTAAAATATTGCAGTTGTTTATGCAAGTTTATGAAAATGATTGAAAAGAAGTTTATTTTTTTGTATAATAACACATATAAGCAGAAATTTAACGAATGGAAAGGAGAAAGATGTTATGTTTCGTAAAAAATTAAAGCGGATCGGTGCCTGGATGCTTACGATGAGCATGCTGTTCGGTGCAGTTTCGTTTCCGTCTGTAAGGGTTCATGCGGCAGACTCCGAGAATTCTGCCGTCAGCGCAACGGCAACGGCGTCAAGTGTGGAGGCTGGCTCTACACCGGCAAGTAAAGTGAATGATGGAGATTCATCCAGCAAGAGTTCCAGATGGTCATCGGCGCGAGGAGCCGGTCCTCAATGGATACAGCTTCAATGGGATGCGCCTCAGACAATGAAGAACATTGTGCTCTACTGGGAACGTAGAAATGTGGAAAATTACAGGCTTGAAGTATCGAGTGACGGACAAAACTGGAATGATCCAATTTGGTCAAATACGGGTTATCCTAAGAAAAATAAAGAAATCATTACGTTAGATGCGCCTGTGACAGGGTCTTACCTGCGTTTGTATATCGAAACCGTACACAGTGAAAGTATCGATCCGTCGGAAACGTCATGGGATACGGCTTCTTTATATGAGATCGAAGTATATTCCGATGAAATTCCTGACAGGAGAACAGAAGCACAGAAAGTTGCAGATGAAATAGAAAAACCTGAAGTTGCAGAAGGCGATACGAAACTTTCTATGCCGGAAAATCTTCCTGAGGGAGCGAAAGTCCGTTTTTGTGCGGATTACGAAGAGGTGGTCGATGAAGACGGAACCATTTATACGCCGATTTCACAAAAGACGGTAAAAGGATTTTATGAAGTGACGCTAGCGGATGAATCTTCTGCCAGAACGGAAGAGTTTACGATTACGGTTCCCGGACAGTACACAGAAAGTGAGTCGTTAAATGCAAAGCCTGCTGTCATTCCAGAACTTCAGGAGTGGCATGGGGGAACAGGCCGGTTTCTTGTGAAGGCAGACAGTAAAATCGTGGTAGGAGACGACGCGCTTTTTGATGTGGCCGGGGAATTTGCCAAAGATTATAAAGAAATAACCGGAATGGAGATAGAAGTAATTTCCGGGAACTGGATGAGCGTTAAAATGGGAGATTTTTATCTTTCCTTGACTGACGATACTAACGGTCTTGGCAAAGAAGGATATACGCTTTCGGTTCATAATTCCGTTTTTGTGGAAGCGGAAGAAGCTACCGGTGCATACTGGGCGACGAGAACGATTCTGCAGATTTTAAAACAGACAAGCGGAAGCATGCCAAAAGGACTCATTCGGGATTACCCTAAATTTGAAGTAAGGGGATTTAGCCTTGATGTGGCAAGGAAGCCGATTTCACTGGATGCGCTGTATGCATTTGCTAAGAATATGTCCTGGTATAAAATGAATAATTTTCAGGTTCATTTAAGCGATAACCTGATTTTTATGGAAGATTATCCTACGATTGAACAGGCAATTGAAGAAACGTATGCGGGATTTCGTCTGGAGTCCGGAGTAGTAAATCCGGATACGAATAAATCAGCGACTTCTGAGGATGTGTCGTATACAAAAGATGAATTCCGTACATTTATTCAGGACAGCAGGACGATTGGCGTAAGCATTATACCGGAACTTGATATGCCTGCGCATGCGTTGCCGTTTACAAGGGCATTTCCGGAATTTATGACTGTAAAAACAGGTATTCCAACGAATAGAAGCCGTCACATTATTGATGAATTAAATTTGGAAAAAGAAGGCGCGTACGATCTGGCAAAGCGGTTATGGCAGGATTATTTTGACGGGGAGAATCCGGTATTTGACAAAGAGACGATTATACATATCGGTACGGATGAATTTCATGGAAAAGAAGGGCAGGAAGGCATTGAAATGTTCCGGCGTTTTTCAGATGAAATGATTAAATATATACAAAATACCGGAAGAACGGTTCGTATGTGGGGATCGTTGTCAAATAAACGGGGGGAAACTCCGGTTGCGGTAGACGATGTTCAGCTTAATGTATGGAATACAGGCTATTCCGTACCGAGTGATATGCATAAGCTTGGTTATGATTTGATCAATACCCTGGACGGATCTCTTTATGTGGTTCCGAGCGGAATAGGAAAGAGCAGCAGAGGAGGTTATGGAGATTATCTGAATACAACAAATCTTTATAACAACTGGCAGGCAAATAATTTGGGCGGTTATATCGTACCGGCCGGAGACGATCAGATGCTTGGGGCTTGCTATGCCGTATGGCACGACAATATCGACACACGGGCAAACGGGATTGCCGAGTATGATTCGTTCGACCGCTTCTTTGATGCGCTCCCAATGATGAGCGCGAAATTATGGGGAGATGCAAAAGACAGAAACTTAACGGATTTTACGGCTCTGATTTCCGAAACGGGAACCGCGCCGGATACAAATATGTATGCGGAACTGGATTTTGTGACAAATACGGCTGCGGACTGGACGTTTGACGATACGCTTACGGCAGATGCAAGCGTAAATAAAAATGATTTGACAGAAGTTAAGAATGCAGAACAGACGGAAGCAGACAACAACAGTAAAGCGATTTCTCTGAAAGGAGGAGAAAGCTATGCGGAGACGCCGTTGGATCAGGTAGGATCGGATGCTGTAATTACCATGAGAGTGAAGAAAGAAGCCGGAGCAGAAGAGGACAGTGAACAGATTCTTTGCGAATCCAAGGATTCCTTTGGGAATATCGGCACTTATGCGTTGAAAGCATCGGTAAAACAGACGGGAAACGTAGGTTTTTCGAGAGAGGGATATACCTATTCTTTCAATTATACGCTTCCGGTTGGCGAGTGGGTAGAGCTGGAATTCCACAGCGGACAGAAAGATGTGGCGTTGTATGTGAATGGAAGCCTTGTAGACGACAGCCCGACATTTTATTACGATAATCATCCCGATGTGGAAAGAAGTGAACAGATCTCTAATGCGAATGCGATGGTGAGGACGATGATGGTTCCGATCGGACGTATTGGAAGCAAAACGGACAGCTTCAAAGGACAGATTGATTATGTGAAGGTTACCGGTTCCAAAGAAGTTTCAGGAGAGGAAGCTACGTCTCAGATTCTGCAGAATAAAGTGCAGGAATATCCGGATACTTTGGCGGCAGGATATACGGACGGCAGCTGGAAGATACTTGTAAAAGCGCGTCAGGAGGCGCAGGCGGTCATTGAACATGCGGACAGTACGGCGGAGGATTTTACACTGGCTTATGAGAAACTGCAGGGCGCAGCCGCAAAACTGGAACAAAAGCCTGCAGATTATGATCAGACAGTAGAGAATTTCAATCAGATTGCCGATGACCTGAAGGATGCAGTCAAAGAAATCGATATGGAAAACCTGGATAGTTATACGGAAGAAACGGTTTCAAAAATTCAGGCAGCGCTTTCTTCTGTGAAGAGCATGCTTCAAAATCCAAACGTTACGGCAGAAGACATCAAAGATGCGTTAAATGTAATCAAAGACATACAGCTTGTTACGAAAGCAGAGGAAGCAGAGGTAAATACAGCACGCGGTGAATTGAAAACAGAGATAACGGCGGCAGAAGCAAAACTGAAAAATACTGCAGGGTATACCAAGGATTCGGTTGATGCATTGAAAAAAGCAATTGCGGATGCAAAAGCAGTTGCTGATAGGGAAGACGCAACGTTGAAGGAGCTGAAGGACGCTTTAGCGGCGTTAAAAGGAAAAACTCTTATAAAAGATACGCCCAAGACAGACACGTCCCTAAAAGATAACGACCCGTTTGAAGTAAACGGCGTCAAATACCAGGTAGTCAGCGCCGCAGCGCTTACAGCAAAGCTGATCAAGGGAAAAGACGTTTCAAACGTGAAAATCAATACCGTTTCCTATCAGGGAAAGACGTACAAGATCGTGGAGATCGGCGCAAAGGCATATAACGGCTGCAAGAAAAAATTAAAGAAAGTTACGATCGGCGCAAACGTGGCGAAGATCGGAAAAGACGCATTCAAAGGCTGTAAAAAGCTGACGAATGTCATAGTGCAGAATAAGTCGAAATTAAAGAGCGTCGGCGGCGGAGCATTTAAAAAGACAAGTGCAAAGATTAAAATCAAACTGCCGAAGACGTTAAAGAAGAATAAGAAATTAAAAGCACAGATCAAAAAAGCAGGCATTAAAAAGGGACTGTAGAAGTTTCTGTAAGTTCCGTCCTGTCCGATCGCTGAGAACATAGAAAGATCGGTTATGATTTGCCGAAAAAGTTCCGGAAACGAAATTTTGTTTTCGGAACTTTTTTATTGCATTTTTACGAATGCTGTGTTACTATGCAAGAAATAGTTTTCACATGGAGAAACAAATACGGATAACTGCAGTGAAGGCGTCCTGTGCACGGACCGGACGGTTCGCACAGAGGTAAGTCATGCCACACCTATCAGAGAGAAGAAGTCATCGGCTGGAAGCTTCTTTATGTAAGGAATGACCGAACGTTCCCGCCGGAGCAGTATGGGTGAACCGAGTTGAGTAGTCCATAACGGTTTGTGTACGTTACGCACAGAGTAAGTGCCCGGGGAGGTTTGTTCCCGGGAATTTGGGTGGTACCGCGGAGTGATTCGTCCCTGGAGAAGGGAAGAAGCGCTCTTTTTTGTTGCCATGTAAAAGATATGTGTTCCGCAGGAGGAACGATCAGGAAGGGAGAAACAGAATGAAGGAAAAATTGCAGAAAATCAAAGAGGAAGCAATCAGGCACATTGAATCGTCTGAGGATCTGAGCAAGCTGAATGATGTTCGGGTTGCCGTTCTGGGTAAAAAAGGAGAATTGACAGCTGTACTAAAAAGCATGAAAGATATCCTGCCCAAGGACCGTCCGGCGTTTGGGCAGATGGTCAATGATGTTAGGGCGGAAATTGAAAAAAGATTGGAAGACGCAAAATCGGCGCTGGAGGCAAAGGAAATGGAACTTCGCCTGCAGAAAGAAGTCATTGACGTAACGCTTCCCGCTAAGAGAAATAAAGTCGGGCACAGACATCCCAATACGATAGCGTTAGAGGAAGTGGAGCGTATTTTTATCGGCATGGGGTATGAAGTGGTTGAAGGTCCGGAAGTTGAACTGGATTATTATAATTTTGAAGCGCTCAATATTCCGGCAAACCATCCCGCAAAGGATGAGCAGGATACCTTTTATATTAACGAATCGATTCTGCTGCGTACCCAGACATCTCCGGTACAGGTCCGCGAGATGGAAAAAGGGAAGCTGCCGATCCGCATGATTGCGCCGGGCCGGGTGTTTCGGTCGGATGAAGTGGATGCGACACATTCGCCGTCGTTTCATCAGATCGAGGGTCTTGTGATCGATCAGCATATTACGTTTGCCGATCTGAAAGGGACTCTGGCAGAGTTTGCCAGAGAGCTGTTCGGGGAGGATACGAAAGTGAAATTCCGTCCGCACCATTTTCCGTTTACGGAACCGAGTGCGGAGGTAGATGTTTCCTGTTTTAAATGCGGCGGCAAGGGATGCAGATTCTGCAAAGGCAGCGGCTGGATCGAGATTTTGGGCTGCGGTATGGTACATCCGAGAGTGCTGCGCATGAGCGGGATCGATCCGGAACAATATTCCGGTTTTGCATTTGGCGTCGGTTTGGAGCGGATCGCATTGCTGAAGTATGAAATCGACGATATGCGTCTTTTGTATGAGAACGACGACAGATTTTTAAAACAGTTCTAAATGGAGGAGGAAAGAATATGAATACATCATTTGAATGGATAAAAGCGCTTGTTCCTGGACTTTCGGCGACGGAACAGGAATATACGGACGCAATGACATTGTCCGGTACAAAGGTAGAAGGGTATCGGAAACTGGACGCGGATTTGGAGAAGATCGTTGTGGGACAGATTGTAAAGATAGAGCCGCATCCGGACGCAGATAAATTAATTGTCTGCCAGGTGGATATCGGAACGGAAGAACATCTGCAGATTGTAACAGGAGCTCCCAACGTATCGGAAGGAGATAAAGTGCCGGTTGTATTGGACGGCGGAAGAGTAGCGGGCGGACATGACGGAACTATGACTCCGGGCGGAATTAAAATTAAAAAGGGAAAACTCCGCGGTGTGGAATCGTTTGGTATGATGTGCTCCATCGAAGAACTGGGTTCCAGCCGTGATATGTATCCGGAAGCGCCGGAGCTTGGCATTTATATCTTTGATACGGACGCTGCAGTCGGAAGCGACGCTGTGGAAGCGCTGGGACTGCACGATGCGGTATTCGAGTATGAAGTGACTTCCAACAGAGTAGACTGTTATTCTGTGCTTGGAATCGCCAGAGAGGCGGCCGCTACGTTTCGGATGGAATTTCAGCCGCCGGTTGTGAGGGAAACAGGAAATCAAGAAGACGTAAACGATTATATTAAAGTAACCGTACAAGACAGCGATCTTTGTTCCCGTTATGCGGCAAGAGTTGTAAAAAATATTAAAATCGCTCCGTCGCCGAAATGGATGCAGAGACGACTCGCGGCGCAGGGGATTCGTCCGATCAATAATCTGGTGGATATTACCAATTATGTGATGGCGGAGTACGGACAGCCGATGCATGCGTACGATCTGGACACGATCGCGGGAAAAGAAATTATTGTCAGGCGTGCAAAGAACGGCGAAACTTTTGTTACGTTAGACGGACAGGAGCGGGAACTGGACGATAGCGTACTGATGATCTGCGACGCCCAAAAAGCAGTAGGAATCGCCGGAATTATGGGCGGAGAAAATTCTATGATCACCGGGGATGTGAAGACGATGCTGCTGGAAGCGGCATGTTTTGACGGAACCAATATTCGTCTTTCCAGTAAAAAAATCGGTCTTCGGACAGATGCATCTTCCATATTTGAAAAAGGACTCGATCCAAATAATGCGATGGAAGCGATGAACCGCGCCTGCCAGCTGGTCGAGGAACTGGGAGCAGGTGAAGTCGTCGGCGGTATGGTAGACGTTTATCCGGTGAAGAAAGAAGGAAGGCGCATTCCGTTTGAACCGGAAAAGTATAACCGCTTGCTTGGTACGGATATTTCAAAAGAAGAGATGCTTTCTTATTTTAAGCGCCTGGAACTTAGGTATGATAAAGACGCAAATGAGATTGTCGTACCTTCCTGGCGGCAGGACCTGGAATGTGATGCGGATATTGCAGAGGAAGCGGCAAGATTTTTCGGTTACGATAATATTCCGACGACACTTCCCACCGGAGAAGCGACGACAGGTAAGCTTTCTTTTAAACTTCGTATCGAAGAAGCTGCGAGAGATACGGCGGAGTTCTGCGGATTTTCCCAGGGGATGTGCTACTCTTTTGAAAGTCCGAAAGTATTCGATAAGCTTTTGATCCCCGCAGATTCTAAACTGAGGGAGGCGGTGACGATTTCCAATCCGCTGGGGGAAGATTTTTCCATTATGCGGACGATCCCGTTAAACGGAATGCTGACTTCCCTGTCAACCAATTATAACAGAAGAAATAAAAACGTACGTTTGTATGAGCTGGGCAATATTTATCTGCCGAAGCAGCTTCCCGTAACGGAGCTTCCCATGGAGCGGATGCAGTTTACGCTTGGTATGTACGGAGAGGGAGACTTTTATACGCTAAAAGGCGTGGCAGAAGAGTTTTTATTAAAAATCGGCATGAACGATAAGATTTCTTATCGTCCGGATTCCGCCAGGCCGTATCTGCATCCGGGACGCCAGGCGGATATGATTTACCAGGATCGTACGATCGGTTATATCGGAGAGGTTCATCCTGTTGTTGCCGCAAATTATGCGATCAAAGACCGTGTGTATATTGCGGTATTGGATATGCCGGAGGTTTTAGTGAGCGCAAGTTTTGACCGGAAATACCAGGGAATTGCGAAGTTTCCGGCAGCGACCCGCGATATCAGCATGGTAGTGCCGAAGGAGATTTTAGCGGGGGATATTGAAAAAGTATTCGATGCCAAGGGCGGCGCGTACCTGGAAAGTTATCAGCTGTTTGATGTTTATGAGGGGAGCCAGATTACGCCGGGCTTTAAGTCTGTCGCATATTCCCTGACATTCCGCGGCAGGGATAAGAATCTGGAAGAAGCCGATCTGACCGGCGCTATGGAGCGAATATTAAAAGCGTTAGAAGCGATGGGAATTGAGCTAAGAAAATAGGAAAAGTATTGAAAAATATTTTATGCGTGCTATAATAAAAAAGTAAAGTATTTTAATAAAAAATATATGGAAAGGAACATGAAGTATGAAAAGGGAAAGAAGAAGTTTATTGAACAAAGTAACAAGTTTGATACTTGCAGCGGCAATGTTGTTTTCGGTTGCAGTCGTTTCGGCACCGGATCCGGTCAGCGCATCTGTCCACAGTATGCCTGGTAAAGGAGGTACGGTTGCGATTGCGGATGCTGCAAGCTCGGTGATTGCCGGCGATTATAACTGGATTTCGTATAAGGCGCCGAATGACGGTTATCTGCAGATTCGCTTTGTAAATGCTACCAGAATACCAGAGATCGGATATTCGGTAGGCGAGGTTCAGATGTTTAATACGGCAAAAAGCCAGCCGTTATCTTCCGCTTTTGTTTATGATACAAGTTCAAACGTGGCAGGCTTCTCTTCCGAGTGCTATGGCGTAAAGAAGGGAAGGACATACCAGATTCGTATTAAATCTGTTGGCGGCGTGAATGTCGTTGGAAAATTTAAAAAAGTGAAAGATAAGAGCGGCACGAAAAAGAAAAAAGCGTTGAACCTGAAGAGAGGCAGATCCACAGTAGGTGTGATTGCAGCAGGTACTTCCAATTCTCATTGGTATAAGTTTACATTGAAAAAGCCTCAGAAGATGAATGTGAATTTGACCCCGTATTTAACAGGCTCAGTAAATCTTTCTGTGAAAGGACCTGGGATTTATCCGTATGCGAAAACAGTAACTTGCAGAACAGATGACGGAAAGACGATTTGGCTGAATAATTACAGTAAAAAATATCAGGTAAGATGGCCGAAGATCAGAACAGGAACCTACTATATTGAGGTGAAACCGGCAAATAAATTGGTAAACGGTTATTATAAACTGAGTTGGAAATAAAGAATAACAAAAGGGTGGGCGGTTGCCTGCCCTTTATTTGATGTATCAGCTTCTTACAGTGAGTCTTTCCTTTATGAAACCTTTGTTATGGTAAAATGACCAAAGTTCTGTTATAATAAATAAATCCAATGAGAAATGGAGGGAAGGATATGGGACGTCGATATCGCAGATATATGTTTTTTGTCCTGGTTTGCATGGTATGTATAGTTCCACGGATTGTTTCTGCAGATGACAGGGTAAAAGAAAAAGAGAAGGAGTATGATTTTAATCAGAATAAAAACGTTACGATTTCGAATCAGAAATCCTACGAGTCGTCCGGAGCGTATACATGGTTAAAGTATAAAGCGGCTGCAGACGGTTATTTAACCGTGCGGATTTCAAATCCGGCAGGTGCGGTGAGCCATGCAAGAGGTTACCTTGCGCTGTATAACAGTACCAAAGGGACGCTGCTATCGTCGAAGTCTATCTTTTATAATGCAGCGCACAGCCAAAACGCCTATTGGCATACGTTTACGTTCGGGATGCGGGAAAAGCAGGAATACTATATCCGGGTGAGGGCGGAAAACGCCGTCAGCATATCCCGTACGTTTACAAAGACGAACGATAAATCCGGAGCCTTGCAATCCAAAGCCCTGAAACTTAAAAAAAATAAAATGAAAACGGGTTTGATTCCGGCAGGAATTTCCAATACGGACTGGTATAAGATCAAATTGACCAAAAGCCAGCGGCTGCGTCTGTATTACAATGTCAAAACCAGCGGCTGTTTTCGGATGACTATTTACGCCGGATCCAAACAAATCGGTGTGAAAAAGATGTATTATACTTCGGGGACAAAGAAGCTTACTCTGTACCAGTCTTCCACGACGACCGGGAAGAAGACAGGCTTAAACAAAGGCAGATATTTCTTAAGAATAGACAGGGCGAACAGCGCTTCTTCCGGCTATTATAAAATAAAATGGAATTGATTTGGGATAAGAGGGAGAACAGTGAATGGATGTAAAAGATTTTTCTTATGATCTGCCGCAGGAATTGATTGCGCAGGATCCGCTTTTGGACCGCTCCAGCTCCAGGATGATGGTACTGGATAAGAGTTTCGGTACGGTGAACCATCGCATCTTTTCGGAAATTACGGAGTATCTGAAACCGAACGACTGTCTGGTTCTTAATAATACAAAAGTAATTCCGGCGCGTTTATATGGCAGTAAAGAGCAGACCAATGCGAACATTGAAATTTTACTCTTAAAACGCAGAGAAGATGATGTGTGGGAGACTTTGGTAAAGCCTGGCAGAAAAGCAAAAACCGGGACCAAAATTCTGTTCGGCGACGGTCTTTTGACCGGAGAAGTGGTTGGGATGGCAGAAGAGGGAAACCGCCTGATCCGATTTTCTTATGAGGGCATTTTTGAAGAAATCTTAGACCGTCTGGGACAGATGCCTCTACCGCCTTATATTACGCATACATTGCAGGATAAAAACCGTTATCAGACGGTGTACGCCAAATATGACGGCTCTGCGGCGGCGCCTACGGCGGGACTTCATTTTACGCCTGAACTGTTGGATCGTATACGGGACATGGGAGTTTCGATCGCAGAAGTGACGCTGCATGTCGGGCTGGGGACGTTTCGTCCGGTCAAAGAGAAAGAGGTATGTAAGCATCATATGCATTCGGAATTTTTTCGGATTGATGCCAAAGCAGCAGATCTTATCAACCGAACCAAGGCAGAAGGCGGCAGAATTATTTCTGTAGGCACCACGAGTACCAGAACGCTGGAATCTGCAGCGGATGAACGCGGGTTTTTGACCGCAAAAAGCGGCTGGACCGAGATTTTTATTTATCCGGGATATCGGTTTCGGGTGATCGACGGATTGATCACGAATTTTCATCTGCCGGAATCCACGCTTCTGATGCTGGTGTCTGCGCTGGCGGGGAGAGAGCGTGTGCTCTCGGCTTATGAAGAAGCAATTCGCAGGAAGTATCGGTTTTTCAGTTTTGGGGATGCGATGCTTATTATCTGATAAAAACAGAACAATACCCCCGATGGTGTAAGCTTTCGGGGGCTTATTTTTTATCTTTGCAGTTTTGCCAGGTCTTTATAAAAATCCGGATAGGAGATCGTGACGCATTCGGCATTGCGCATGGTACAGGGTTCGTCTATGGCAAGCGCTGCAACGGCAAAAGACATGGCGATTCTGTGATCCAGATAACTGTCAAAGTCTGCTCCGTGCAGCATACTGCGGTTTCCGTTTATGATCATGCCGTCGTCTGTCGGCGTAACGGCTGCCCCCATGCGGCGCAGATTATCCGTTACCGTTTTGATCCGGTCGGATTCTTTTATTTTTAATTCGGCGGCGTCTCTGATCACGGTAGTGCCTTCGGCAAATGCAGCCATAACCGCAAGGATCGGAATTTCATCGATTAATGCAGGGATTAAGGAGCCTTCAATCACCGTGCCTTTTAAATCGCTGGAACAAACGAGAAGGTCACAGACCGGTTCGCCGGATACCGTCCGCTCGTTTAATGTCTGAATACTGCCGCCCATTGCAGAGGCGGCTTTTCTGATGCCGTCTCTGGTCGGGTTTACGCCGACGTTTTGGATTAGAATTTCCGAACCTTTCGTCAGTAACCCGGCAGCGATAAAATAAGCCGCCGATGAGATATCTCCGGGAACTTCTATTTTGAGACCTTTTAACTTCGGTTCCGGTTCGATGGCTGCGGTGGTTCCGGCGGAGCGAATGTCTGCTCCGAACGCGGAGAGCATAAGTTCCGTGTGGTTTCTGGATAAGACGGGTTCGGTGACGGAGGTAGCGCCGTCTGCATATAATCCGGCAAGCAGCAGGCACGATTTTACCTGCGCGGAAGCAATCGGAGAGAGATAGGAGATGCCGTGCAGTTTTGAGGGACGAATCGCAAGAGGTGCACAGCCGCTGCCTTTTATGCTGCTTATGTCGGCTCCCATGGAAGAGAGCGGTTCTAAAATTCGTTTCATGGGACGCTTTTGTATAGAGGCGTCTCCGCTTAAAACCGATTCGAACGGCTGCCCGGCAAGTATGCCGGAAATCAGGCGTACCGTTGTGCCGCTGTTGCCTGCATCCAGCATTCCTGCCGGCGTATGCAGACCGTGCAGTCCCCTGCCGTGCACGAGGATTGTGTCTTTTTTTTGTTCGATCGAAATGCCCATATTTTGAAAACAGGAAATGGTGGAACGGCAGTCCGCTCCCTGCAGGAAATTTGTGATTTCAGTCATTCCGTCCGATATCGCTCCGAACATAACGGCGCGGTGGGAGATCGATTTATCTCCCGGGACGGATATGGTTCCTTTTAGATGAGATGCATGTATCAGTTCCATAGTGTTCCTTTCTTATCTTTCATAAACGGTATAGTGATATTTACGGAGCAGCGCAATGGTCCGGTCGTAAGAAGATTTTTCGTAAAGCTCGATTTTTAATACGCCTTCCTCAAATTCCCGGTTGTGTATAATGCCGATATTTTTGATGCTGATATGGTTGCTGGCAAGAATCGTTGCAATCGTTGCGATTCCGCCCGCTTCGTCGATCAGGTCGCAGTAAAGTTCAAATACGGTCTGTCCGGGGCCTTTTGGAGTAACCATCAGGGAATCTCGGTAGTCTTTGGCGGACTGGAAAAATTCCCGGATGCCGCAGGAATCGGAGGATGCGATGCTTGCGCGTATAGAAGAAAGCAGCTGGTCAAATGCATCCAGCATATATAATATCTGCGTTTGGTTGGCAGTGCAGATTTCTTCCCACATCACGGGGGATGAAGAGGCAATTCGCGTTATATCCTTAAAACCGCCCGCAGCTATCGTTTTCATGGTTTCATCCGGAGTATCCGACTGTCTGACAAAATTGACAAGCGCGGCTGCAAGCACATGAGGCAGATGGCTGATGGCTGCTGTCGCCGCATCGTGTGTATTAGAATCAAGAACCATCGGAATTGCGCCCAAAGAGCGAATAAATTCCCGAAATTCTTCTACTCGATCTTTTTTTACTTGAGCAGTGGGCGTAAGGATATAATAAGCGTTTTCCAATAAATAAGCGGTGGCGTTGGAGAGACCTGTCTGCTCGATGATCTCCTGGAGGGAGGTGTGGTCATAGCCCTTTTCAATGAACAGCCGCTCCGCCGTGTCCAGGATCTTCCGCACGGTCTCCTCCGGGTATTTGTTCCGGCCCACGGGCACCGCCCCCCCTTTACAGACTGATGGTCTGTTTGCAGGATACCACAGAGGGCGGGGATTGTCAAGAGAGATTTGGCTGTGCGCAAAGAAATCCATCTTTGCAAAGCATCAATCTATTGCAGATCAATAACTATCAAGGGAACTCCCTTTACAGCTAACTCATCTTCAAAATCTCTCGTTTCAGCCGGTTGATGATCCTCTTCTCCAGCCGTGAGATGTAGGACTGGGAGATGCCCAGGCGGTCGGCCACCTCCTTCTGGGTCTGCTCCCGGCGTCCGTTCAGGCCGAAGCGCAATACGATGATCTCCCGCTCCCGGTCGCTGAGCTTCTCGATGGCCGCGCCCAGGAGCTGACGGTCCACGTCCGCCTCGATGGGGCGCATGACCGTGTCCGCGTCCGTGCCCAGCA
>OFGX01001082.1_pt1 | contig 17538 bp, 16 predicted proteins | sample 1521831 | NCBI WGS metagenome assembly OFGX01 (sample SAMEA3504080, study PRJEB24116) | mouse gut metagenome | biome: mouse gut; feature: mouse-associated habitat; material: faeces | place: Denmark | collected 2011 | reverse complement strand
TCAAAAGCGACTTTATTAATATACCTGATTTATTCTTTTTTGGCAAGTACTTTTTTGAACTTTTTTAAATTAAAATTCCATCACAATGATCAATCTCATGTTGAATCACTTCTGCCGTAAAATCCGTGAATTCTTGGATTCTTTTATTAAAGCTTGTATCCTCATATTCAACGCTGATTGTCTTATAGCGTTTAACTGGGCGAACTCCTGTCAATGATAAACATCCTTCTTCAGTAATATAACTTTCTTTTTTAGCTAGAATTTTAGGATTCAACATTAACATCGGAAAAGGACCTACAAAGAAAGCAATAATCCTTTTGTTTTCACCAATCATATTTGCTGCTAATCCAGCAGCAATATTTTTATTTTCTATAAGAGTATCTTTTAGATCTTCAGCAATTTTCAAATCTGCTTGCGATGCTCTTTGCGATTTAGCTTTTAAAATCATTACATCATGAATAATTGCTTTAGTAGTCATAAATATTCCTTTCTTACCATTGTTAACAAAAATTAATAAATTTGAATGCTTTAATTAACGAAAAAGTTTTATAATACAATTTAAAATACTTTTTTGAGGGGAGTACTCTAATTGAAAAGAAAATTACTAGCAGCTACTGCTGCGATAACACTGGGACTTTCATCTTTCACACTGACTGCTCCAGTTAAGCCAGCATATGCTGCAACTACAGAACAAAAGACCCAAATGCGCAATTTCGTAAGAAGTACACTTGGAAAACATAATGTACGTGGATCTGTAGTAGTAATAAAAGATGGGGAACCACAACAAATTAGTTATGGTTGGGGCTGGTATGGAAAGAAACTTGGAAATGGTAATTCTAAAGTTGTATATCCAACTTGTTCTCTCCAAAAAGTTATTACTGCTGCAATGATTATTCAATTAATTAACGAAACTAATCACACTAATCAGCAATTTTCTCAATATACAAAAATTTCTCGCTGGTATCCTAATTTAAAAAATGCTGATCAAATTTCAGTTGGAAATCTATTAACCCATACCTCTGGTATTACGGCTACTGATACTGAAATCGATCGTGGGTATAATTATTCTGAAGATAACTCCATTAACTGGATCGTAGACCATATTAACTCTCGCGGAGAAGGTCAACCTGGAACTTATTTCTACAATAATACCAATTATATCCTATTAGCTGGAATTATTGCCAAGGTAACTAACCAATCTTACGAATCTAACTTCCAAAACCGAATTGTTAACAAGTTAGGTTTGCAACATACTTATCTTTATCAAAATATCCCAAGAGATAAGACCGATGCCATTTCTTATACTTATAGCAATGGTAAAAATTACCAAGACGCTGAATATGTAAAACGCTCTTTAGCTTCCCAACTTCCTGGAGCAGCTAATATGTTTTCTACTCCGATGGATTACTATAAAATTTTAATCGGTTTAAGCAATGGTCAGATTTTAGATCGTTCTGATTTTAACTATTTAACTCATTTGAAGAGTAAAGTAACTGAATATTCCGGCGGCGTTTACTTAAAAAATAACGACACATTAATGTCATCTTATGGAAACTTAGCTGGAACTCACTTTGGTAATTGGTTCCAAGTTACAACTGATATGAAAAATGGTTTAATTATGTTCTTAAACCAAACCGACAATAATGAAAATAATCAAAAAGATGTTGGTTATGAAATTTTGAATTATATTAAACCCAATACTTTCACGCAAAGATAAAAAAGCGCCATGAGGCGCTTTTTTATTTAAATAATAAATCATACATCTCAGCAGTTAATGGAGTTTTTAAAAGTAAGTTCATCCCTACCGCTGATCTTTTCTTTGGCCCAATCTGCTCCTCTTTAACACTTGTACGATCTATTATGGCCTCCCCTAAATAAAAGAAATCTTTTCCTTCGGCATCGCTTCTTTTTACAAAAATATGTAATTTCATATCTTTTTGCAAAAGTCGCTTTACCTCTGCAGAATCTAAATGGCGCGGAGTACGAGTATACCATTTAAGGGTGGTGCCGTTCTGTAATTCATTATCGTACACATCACTACGTTTATCTTCTTGACTCTTTTTATATGTAATAAAAATTGGAGTTTCATCTTCTCCAACTCGATACCCGTACATTGGAGCACTCACATCTAACGGCCAATTTAATAAACGACACACATCTTCTCGATCGTATTTTTGATAAAGAGTAAATTGCATATTCCAATTATATTTTTTGGCTAAAAGCAAACCTGTTTTAATCACATCTAAGAATAGTTGTTTGAACTGATCATTCTTAGCTAAGCTTTCCTGCAAATGTTCTGATAAATGATAGCCGAATAGATCCTTTTCTACTAAGGGAAAATTACCATATTGTTCCTTTTTCGTGGTTTTGCCAGCTTTCACTTCAAAAAAGGCCAAATTCAAAAATCCTTCTACTGAGGACAGCACTTTAGAATCAACGTAGATATTATTTTTGTGTAAAAATTGGATATACTCTTCCTCCCCTACAGCCGAATCTATCAATAAAGAAAGCAAAATTAATTCATGAGGCCGTTTACCATTTAAAAGTTCTTTAGTCATAAAAGTCAAAACTTGATTTTCATACAGAGATAAAGAAATATCTTCATGATTTTTTTGTAAAAAGACACCATAGTTACCTAGCAATTTATTTTTAGCAAATACTTCTGGCGAAACAGTATGATATTTATAAAAATCTTCCAAATAAGGGATGCGGCCAATTTTCTGTTTCAAATCTTTATAAGATTGCTTGAGCTGCATTAAACCATCTAATTTTACTTTATCTAAAGATTGTAAAATCTTATCAGATGCAATTTGAGTAAAGTTAATCGTTGAAAGATCAATTAATTGCGGAAGGAGTGTTTCTTGTTTAAGCTGATCTTTATCAAGGCTATCATCTGAATTAAGAGCAATTGGAATTAGATAGTTATTTTTGTAATTTCCAATAAAGTCAATCACAGTTACATAATCTTTACCAGGGTATTTACGCAAACCTCGGCCAAGTTGTTGAATAAAGACAATGCTAGATTGAGTATTTCTGAGCATCACAATTTGATTTAGAGATGGTATATCTACTCCTTCATTAAAGAGATCTACCGTTATTATGTATTCAATCTTGCCATCTTCCAAATCTGAAATAGCCTGAGTTCGAATTTCTTCCTTATCTTCATTGGTTAAACTAACAGCAGGATGGCCTTTTTGATTAAATTCTGCCGCAATTTCTCTAGCTTCTTCTTGACGACTACAAAAAACTAACCCACGAGGCTTAGTTCCACAATAACCGTAATAATCTAATTCTTTTAAAATATAATCTACTCTTTTTTCAGCGGTAAGATAGCGTAAGCTGCTTGTTTCATCAATCAAACCCTCTTCAGTTTCATAATCTTCTACACCCACATAATGAAAAGGCGTCAGCATTTTCTCTTCAAGGGCATCCCGCAAGCGAATTTCATAAGCCAAATTATAATCAAAAATCTGATAAACATCTTGTGCATCCATCCGTTCAGGAGTTGCTGTCATCCCTAAGAAAAATTTAGGTTCAAAGTAGTTCATAATTTTTCGATAACTTTTTGCTGCAACTCGGTGAGCTTCATCAATCAAAATATAATCAAATTCTTCTTTATTTAGCTCCTTAAGAATATGATCTTGACTCAAAGTTTGGATCGTCGCAAAAATATACTTTTTATTTAAATCATGATGATTTCCCGATAAAATTCCATAGTCCGAGTCTGCTCCACCAATTACTTTCTTAAAACTGGCTAATGCTTTTTTAGTAATTTGTTGGCGATGAACCACATATAAAAATCTGCGCGGTTTAAAATTCTTAACTGCAAAAGCTCCGAGATAGGTTTTCCCAGTCCCCGTGGCAGAAACTACAAGCGCTCTTTTTTCTTTTTCCGCAACTAAATTGTTCAATTCTTTCAGGGCAGCTTTTTGCATTTTATTAGGAGTAATCTTTTTAGGGCGAGATAAAGACCTATTCTTAGGCTTTATCCAATTTTGTCGATATTCTTTTAACCAATTATTAGTAAAAAGAAAACTCTCCTCTTTCAATTTGGCAATTTTTGTCCTTACTTGATCAAACAAGACACCATTCTCACTGGGGGTAACCTTAAGCATCAATTCATCATTTTGCAAAAGAGCCGACCGAGTAAAATTAGCACTTCCGACTAAGATACTTTCATAATTAGAATATTTAAAGTAATAGCCCTTTGCATGAAAAGGACCGTCTTTAATTTTCACCTTTAAATTAGGAATTTTATTCAACTCTTCAAAAACTTTCGGGGAATTAAAGCCTAAATACGTCCCTGTAATAATTTCTCCAGAGATATTTTTCTTAGCCAAATCTGCCATGACCGCTTTAAATGGAACAAGCATGTTTTCACTGATAAAAGCAACTGTCCACACAAAGGATTCACAAGCTAACAATTCTCTTCTTAAATTAAGCCATAACTTATTATTTTGATCATTTTCCAATAATTGAGGATTTAAGAATTCATGTCCTCGGTATTTTTGATCATAAAGGCCATTTAAAATTGCATTTTTTAGAGTTTCACTCATTATTATCACCTCACAAAAAATAGAAGCCCAAATTTTGAGCTTCTATTTTACCATTACCAACGCCATTTTCCTTTGTAGCAGTATAAAATTAATGGAATAATTGAAACGATTGCACACATTCCAATCAGTAAAAAGACATAAGCATGCTTTAGATTACTTGGTGTTTCCGCAGCTGGAATAAATGTAACAAAGAATGCCACTACTGTAATTACCATTGCCACTAGAGCAATAATAATACTTAAAACCTTACTCTTAGTCATGTAGTACGTACGATGAAGATTTTCATGCTTAGCTTTTAATACAATGTAAGCTGTCAACATGATCATGTAAACCATCAAATATTGGGCTGTAGTTGCCGCCAGTGACACGTTAAAAGCAAAGTCCGCATTTGCACCACTAGTAAAAGTAATCAATACTGCCGAAACAGTCACAATTAAGGATTGAGCCACCATTAAACGAAGCGGAACACCGCGATCTGTTGCTTTAGCAAAATACTTTGGCATATAGCCTTGTTTAGCCGCTTCATACATTCCTTGGTTAGGTCCTGCAAGCCAATTGCCAAGCTCTCCGATAATTCCGCAGGCAAGCAGTACGCCTACTACTTTTTGCAACGCACCACCAGGAAGACCAATTGAATTCAAAAGTTTACCATAAGTATAAACAAAACCTGTACTATTTTGGATTTCATTCTTGGGTACAGTCATCCCGATTGCCATACTACCTAATAAATCAAAGCAAATAGCTGTCGCAGCTAGGCCCAACATTACACGTGAGTAAGATTTCACATTTTCTAAATTCTTAACGTGTGGTGCTGAAGCTTCGTCCCCACAAAATGCTAGCATAAATGGAACAAAAGCTACCAAAGTATTTTCATTTAAATGATGTGGAATAACCGTGTTCCAATTAATGGTCATATGAAGTGGATTACCTTGAAACACGTAAATAAAGAATGAAATAATCAAACAAATTACTGGAAGAGCAATTCCTAAAATAAATAGCCATTCCGCAATTCGACCAATTTTTCTAATTCCAATTACTTGAATTGCTGTAGTTCCCCAGAGAATTACCATCATCAAAGTAAATCTAAGCATGGGATTAGTATTAAACTCAGGGGTATTTAAAGTGATCGATAAAGCACCAATGATTACATACATCATCGTATCCATACCAACAGTAATGTGAATCCATTGATAGCACATCGCTGTCCAGCCAGTTTTTTCACCTAAAGATCCTTTAACCCAAGTAAAAATACCACCTTTTTCCCAACCATCAATTGAGGCCATTTCACCAGCCATCTGTGTAATGGGAATAAACCAAGCAATTCCTGCAATTAATAAATAAAATAAGGCTGTTGGGCCAGTTTTTCCAAAGGGCGCAAGTTCATTGACGGAAATAACCATTGAACTGGTCATCGCAAACAACTTAAAAGCTGTCAAACGATTATATTTCAAGTCTTGCTCAAGCGCCCAATCCTTTTCCTCTGCTACTTCTTCCAAGCGCATATCCTCCCCTAAAAAATCTTCAATTATTATACACTTTAGACCAATTTAAAAAAAGCATTCTTTAAGAATGCTTTTTATTATCAAATTATAAGTCAATCTCTAATAAGATCGGGCAATGATCAGCACGTTCTCCAGTGTCAATCATTTCAGACCGCTTTATTTTATCGGCAATTCGATTACTCGTTAACCAATAATCAATTCTCCAACCAGAATTATTAGCTTTTGCGGTTCTCACACGTTGGGCCCACCAAGAATAAACGCCAGTGACATTACCATTCATTTTTCTAAAGGAATCAGTGAAACCTGCATTTAATAATTTAGTAAAGCCTGCTCGTTCTTCATCAGTAAACCCTGCAGAATGATGATTATTTTCGGGATGCTTCAAGTCAATTTCGGTATGAGCACAATTATAATCTCCACTGGCAATCACGGGTTTCTTACTATCTAATCCTTTCAAGTATTCAACGTACTTTTCATCCCAAACTTGTCGCTCACCTAGACGCTTTAAGCCATTGCCAGAATTTGGTGTATAAACCTGCGTAATATAATAATTTGGAAATTCTAAAGTAATGATTCTGCCTTCTTCATCCATAGGTTCTGGCGCTCCAATTTTAGGAAAAGTAGCCCTTGGATGATAATCTTTTTTATAAAGATACATCACACCTGCATAACTTTTCCGAGCTGGTTCTTCTGAAGAACGCCAAACATATTCATATTCAGGAAACATTTGCGCTAAAATTTCTTGATGTTTTTTAGTAGGACCACTTGCTCGTAATTTAGTTTCTTGAAGAGCAATTACATCTGGATTTTGTTCTACAATCGTATTTAAAACTTTTCGTGTTTCTTGAGCTCGATTAGAATCACTCGTTAAAGCTGCATTTAAAGAATCAATGTTCCATGATATTAAAAGCATAATTTTTCCTCCCTTTTTCTAAATTATACTAAAAAAGCTAGACTAGATGGATTTATCTAGCCTAGCTTCTATTTAAAAGGGAGTTGTGTTGAATGAGAATAACGAGAATTTATTTTACATTAGTGTTCTCTTCTAATGTTGCAGGTCTTTTTTATTAAAGATACGATTAAAACTAGGATGATGGAGCCAATCGTACCTGATACAACCAGTTGACCTGCAAAGTTTGGATCTAAAAATTTAAGTAATGCTTCACCAAGTAGTGCACCAATTATACCGATTAATGTGGAGATAACTATATATAAGTTACTTTGACTAGCAATCACACCGGCGAATAATCCAATGCAAATTCCAATTATTAAAATCCAAGTCCATTGAAGCATTAACATAATTTTTTAGTCCTTCCAAAAAAATTAAGTAATAAGGAATTAAGTAATAAGGAATTAAGAAGATTTTGCAATCTTATTTAAATGTAATAGGCAATACCTCCTTTAGCTCTTATGCTTAACATTTCTGCTATGGTTATAATATTACCAGTAAAGTGACACTATGTCATTATTTACGGTTCTTCTTAAGAAAATGTTTACATTTTCACTAATCTGCACATTTTTCAATAAAATTTATTGGAATCCGCTTTAAATACGAATAAATTTTAAAAAAAGCTGTACTTTTTTCACAAAATCCTATTTTTTATGTTTTGTCTTTTCAACTCAAGTGTATAATAAGACTCGGTCATATTATTATTTTTACGGAGGTTGGATTTATGACAAAGATTTTTGCTTACGCTATTCGTAAGGATGAAGAACCTTTCTTAAACGAATGGAAAGATGCTCATAAAGATATTGAAGTTGAATATACTGATAAGCTTTTGACTCCTGAAACTGCAAAACTTGCTAAGGGTGCTGATGGTGTTGTTGTTTACCAACAATTAGACTACACTCCAGAAACTCTTCAAGCTTTAGCAGACGCTGGCGTAACTAAGATGTCATTACGTAACGTTGGTGTTGACAACATTGATATGGACAAGGCCAAGGAACTTGGCTTTGAAATTACTAATGTTCCTGTATACTCACCAGATGCAATTGCTGAACATGCAGCAATCCAAGCAGCTCGTGTACTACGTCAAGACAAGCGCATGGATGAAAAGATGGCTAAGCGCGACTTACGTTGGGCTCCAACTATTGGTCGTGAAGTTCGTGACCAAGTTGTTGGTGTTGTAGGTACTGGCCACATTGGTCAAGTATTTATGCGTATTATGGAAGGTTTCGGCGCAAAAGTTATTGCTTACGATATCTTCAAGAACCCAGAACTTGAAAAGAAGGGTTACTACGTTGACTCACTTGATGACTTATACAAGCAAGCTGATGTAATTTCACTTCACGTTCCTGATGTTCCAGCTAATGTTCACATGATCAACGACGATTCAATCGCCAAGATGAAAGACGGTGTAGTTATCGTAAACTGCTCACGTGGTCCACTTGTTGACACTGATGCTGTAATCCGTGGTTTGGACTCAGGTAAGATCTTTGGCTTCGTAATGGATACTTACGAAGGCGAAGTTGGTGTATTTAACGAAGACTGGGAAGGTAAAGAATTCCCAGATGATCGTTTAGCTGACTTAATTGATCGTCCAAACGTATTGGTAACTCCACACACTGCTTTCTACACTACTCATGCCGTACGTAACATGGTAACTAAAGCATTTGACAACAACTTGAAGATGATTAACGGTGAAAAGCCAGATTCTCCAGTTGCTTTGGACAAGAACAAGTTTTAATTAAAAACTGAATAATTAAAAACCATATTTCGATGAAATTACCGAAATATGGTTTTTTTCTTTGCAAAAATCTGCATTAATTGAACCAAGTCATTGAAGATAAAGCTAGATCAACATCAAAGTTTGGCTTACTTAATTCTTCAAAAAAGCTCAACCCTTCCTTTGATATCTTACCTTGTAAAACTAATTTATTGAAGGCATCTCTCAATTGTTTTTGAACTTTAGGGTCATATTCACCCTTATCAAGTTCTACAATTGCTTGATTAACTAAATCTTGCTCTGCTTCATTTTTTAAAGTTACTTTTTCCAGAATTTCTTTCAGAGACTGCTTTAGTCTCATCTTTTTGTCCTCCTGTTTTCTTTTGAATTTTTTGCCCTCCATTTTAGCATATTTTTAGCCAAATTATTTACCATTTATAAGTATATGGATATTGGGCATGACTTGGCACTTCATTCCACACAACCGTGTGACCGGCACCATGAGAACAAAAAACAGAATTAGGTGTATTTTCTAAGTCCGACATTGGATCATAATTAAACTTTTCAATGATTTCATCTTTATTATGGCACGGATAATAACCAGCAAAAATCGTCTGCAAACGTCCTTGGCCATGAGTATAATTTCTAACATTTTCACTATAGGATATCATTTCAGAAACAGGTGCTCTACCTTTAATAATGGTAGAAGTTGCCAAATTTTCTGGTGTATCAAACTTGCCACTCATTTTTTGAATATCGTTAAGTACGTGCCCTACTTGATCTTGAGGAATTTCTAGTTCAAATTCATACCAAGGTTCAAGGAGCTGGACGGCATGTTTGGATTTTAATTCCATTAATCCTTGACGCACTCCACGATAAGTAGCTTCTCTAAAGTCGCCACCAACAGTATGAACATTACTTCCGCGTCCTCCAATGAGCGTAACCTTCATATCCGTGATCGGCGACCCTGTCAAAACCCCAAGATGAGTTTTAGATTCCAAGGCTGTCATAATTTGTTCTTGCCAATTTTTGCTCAGAATTTCTAAATCACATTTATTTTCAAAGACCAATCCACTATTAGGAGCACCAGGTTCAAGTAAAAAGTGAACTTCTGAGTAGTGACGCAAAGGTTCAAAGTGGCCGACAGCTTCGATTTTATTAGTGATAGTTTCTTTATAGAGAATATTACCTTCTATAAAATCAACATCTAAATTGAATCTTTCTTTCATGATCTGCTTCAAAATCTCACGTTGAACTTCACCCATAATTTCCACATGAATTTCCTGGAGTTCTTCAACCCAATCCACATGCAAAAGTGGATCTTCATCCTCTAATTGTCGCAAAGCATTTAAGCATTCAAAAATATCAACATCAGTTTCGACTTTATAAACCAAAATCGGCTTTAAACTATCATCAATTAAATCTTGAAGACCAATTCCTTGACCAGAGTAAGTTTTAGTCAAACCAACTAGAGCACAAATTTGACCGGGAATCATTTCATTAACGAGGTCATATTTTTCGCCATTATAAGATCTAATCTGATTGATTTTTTCACCGTTAATTTCTTCTTTTGGTTTTAAATTTCCTCCCAAAAGCTTCATCCAGGTTAAACGCTCGCCTTTTTGATCGTGAGTAATTTTATGAACTCGCCCCTGAAGTTGATTCTCATACTGCGGCTCAATACTCCATTTTTCCAAGCCTTGTAAAAGATCGTCAATTCCATCTAGCTTAAGAGCAGAACCAAAATAAACTGGAAAAATCTTTCTTTGAGCCACTAACTTTGGAATATCTTCTTCAATACTTTCGCCGTTTAAATACTTATCCAGCAAATTTTCATCGGTTGTTGCAACATTTTCATAAAAATCATCGCCCTTTTCCATAAAATCGATACAATTTGTGTCTAAGTTTTCTTGTAAATCTTTCAAAATTGACGTTTTAGCTACCTCGTGAATATCCATCTTATTCACAAAAATGAAAGCTGGAATCTGATATTTTTTAAGTAAATTCCAAAGTTGCTTGGTATATCCAGTCACGCCATCGAGTGCAGAAACGACTAAGATCGCATAGTCTAACACACTCAAAGCTTCGATTGTTTGACTTGCAAAATCAATATGGCCCGGTGTATCAAGCAAAGTCATCTCAAAATTGGGGCTTGAAATCTTTGCATTATGAGAAAAAATCGTAATTCCTCGCTTCTTTTCGAGTTCATCTGGATCTAAAAAGGTATCCCCATTATCTACTCGACCTAATTTGCGCAAATTACCGGTTTTATACATCAAACTCTCCGACAAAGTCGTCTTGCCCGCATCAACATGCGCCACAATTCCTAATGTTATGTGCTTCAATTTCTGCACTTCCTTTCAAATTTCAATTGTACGCTAATTTTTTCCAATAAAAAATCCGTCCTATCTTGGACGGAATTCTTAACAAATTATATTAGAAATCAACCTCATCTGGATCATTGGCCATTTTAGCAGCACCATGTAAACCATCTAGCTTCTTCATATCTTCTGGCTCAATATCAAAATCAAACACGTCTGCATTTGCCTTGATGTAATCAGGATGAACTGATTTTGGAAGTGGTAAAAAATTGTGATCCAATGACCATCTGATTAAAATTTGAGCAGGAGATTTGCCATACTTTTCTGCAATTTCATTAACTACTTCATTTGAAAGAAGGCCACCAGTTCCAAGAGGACTGTAAGCTTCATTCACGATTCCTAAACTATCATTATATTTTACTAAGTCTTCTTGCATATCACTTGGATTAAGATAGTTTTGGTTCACTGCAGGCTTAATTTCTGCAGTTTTAAGCAGTTCATCAAGGTGATGCTTTCTAAAATTAGAAACCCCAATTGCACGAATCTTGCCAGCTTGAACGGCTTCTTCCATTGCTTGCCAGCTCTCTGCGTTAAGCTCAGCCCAGTTATCTCTCATAGTCGCTGGATTTGGCCAGTGAATTAAGTAAAGGTCAAGATAATCCAAACCTAACTTTTCCAAACTAGTATCAATGGCCTTTTTAGTGTTTTGATAACCATGATCACTGTTCCAAAGCTTAGTAGTTACAAAAAGCTCATGACGGTTAATTCCACTCTTTTTAATCGCAGCTCCGACACTTTCTTCATTACCATATGCGGCAGCTGTATCGATGTGACGATAGCCGCTATTAAGAGCAGCAAGTACAGACTCTTCTGCTACTTGACCGTCAGGAGTTTGCCAAGTGCCAAAGCCAATGATTGGAATTTTTACCCCATTATTTAATTTATATCTGTCTGTTAATGAATTAAAGTCCATATTCTTTCCTTTTTTTTAAAATACTGCTTATTTAAGCATAACAATCAAGTAAGTAATTTGTGAAATTATATGCCTCAAGTTTCACGTGTAACTTTCTTTATTTTTTACTAAAAATCTTCAATCTAAAGTCTTTCTAGGTCTTACTTTTAAGCTCTCATGCTATCCTAAAATACGAAAGAAGGTGTTTTAGATGATAGAAAATTTCGGTCAAGTTACCTTAATTGAAAATGCGACTGAAAGTGAACTAGCCAAAATTGCTGCAGAACGAAATTTAGATCCAACTATTTTTGAAAAGATCAACTCAGCTACTAATGTTGCCCGTTTTTTAAAAATTGAATCAAATACATTTGCTTCGCCACATTTATTAGTTACTTTTGACTTACACGATACTCACGATCAAATTGAAACAGAACTCACACCAACAATCGCTATTTTCGATCACAATCAGCTACTGCTTTGTTCCTACGGTAATTTTATTGATCTAAAAAAAGAGCAGCTTATTCAAGCTCATCCTCTCTCAATTATCATCAAGAATCTATTAATTAGTGCTAAACATATCGATAGAAAATTACGCCACATCAAAAATCAGATTGATTATCTAGATCAAGCCGCCAGAAAAACCACTAAAACTAAAGAACTTAAAAGTGTAACCGACTTAACGAGAAAACTAGTTTACTTAGAGCACACTTTGGATGATCAATTTAGTACAATTGAAGAATTTTGTAATTATTTAACAGAAAACAAACTCACAACTAAAACTCAAATTAATGACTTAATGGTAAAAGAACGTCGATTGACTAAAACCATTCATATTTATCGTGACCTGCTAGATTCCATCAATAGCCTTTTTACAGCAATGATGGATAGTCACTTAAACCATTTAATGAAATTTTTAGACTCAGCTGCTCTAGTTATTTCTATCCCTGCTCTAATTAGTGGGATTTGGGGTATGAATGTCGGCGGTCTCCCTGGTAAAGAAGATGATAATGGGTTTTGGCTGGTGATTTTAGCTGGTACTGTTTTAGCTGTTATCTGTGGTATTTTACTTAAACAGAAAAAGTACAATGATTAATAAGCCTTTTCAAAGTTATTCTGCATAATTTTTACAAATTGAGCATAATTATCGACCTCAAATAAGGGATGCAAGTTTAAGATATTCCTACGATGACGATGATTGTACCAAATACTATCAAACCCATACTTTTCTGCGCCAAGAATATCAGATTGCAATCCATCCCCAAAAAAGACTGTTTCATTAGGTCCTATTTCTGTCCGACTGAAAAAATAGTTGAAAGCATGCTCATCAGGTTTAGAATAGTGTGCTTCTTCAGAAGTTACAATTAAGTCGAAATAATCTTTAATTCCGGCCAATTCCAAGCGATGATTTTGCATAAATTTTTCGCCATTACTTAAAACAGTTAGTTTATAGCCCGCTTTTTTAGCAAACTTTAAAGTATCCTCAACCCCAGGAAGCAACTTATGAGCCTGGCCAAAATATGACCGATACTCATCCATCGTTTTCTTACCATCTATCTCAAGTCCAAAATGTTCCTTAATAAAATCATGGAAAGTCATCTCACTTAAATCTTCATAAGTTAACTTTCCTTGTTCTAACTGTCTCCACAAGCCTTGATTGTAAGAATGATACTGCTTTTGTAAATCTGCATTTAATTCCCAATGATGACGATTAAACAAACTCCTTAAGGCATAATTCTCTGTTGCAGCAAAATCAATTAAAGTATCATCCACATCAAAAATAATCTGTTTATACTGCATAAAACTCCCCTTTCTAATAGTGACATTGACAAATCATTATAACAAGCATCTCAAGTTATTAAAACGAAGACGACTTTCTTTTAACTTTTTATTGACTTTCTCTAATTTTGAAACTACAATTCTAATTAACAAAAAACGAAAGGAAGATTTATCATGGCAGTTAAGTTTGAAGCAATTAATCGTTGGCAATTCCAGCACTAGGATTGTTTTCTGCCGTTTTGGTACAGATGCAATCCAAACGTTTTGCATCTGTGCTGGTAAATCTTTAAATAAAATTACCCGCACGATAAAAAATCTACGTGCGGGTTTGGTTTTGAGCATTTCCTGCAATTTCGGGAAATGCTCTTTTTGTTTATTTAGGAGGAAAAATGAAGCGATTAATTACTACCATTGTTGCGATATTCACCTTTTTAATCGTAGCTTTTATTGTAGAATTGCATCCCACAAGTCGATTAAATCCCACACCTACTGTCGGAATTTTACAGACAATGAGTCATCCAGCTTTAGACCAAATTCATAAAGGAATTATTCAGGGTCTAAAAGAAGAAGGCTATATCAATCATAAAAATATCAAGATTGATTTTCAAAATGCCCAGGGTGATCAAAGTAATCTCAAATCAATGAGTGACCAGTTTCAAAATCAAAATGCGGCTGTGACCATCGGCATTGCCACCCCAGCGGTGCAATCTTTAGCAAATGAAAGTGGCAATACCCCTGTAATTATGGGGGCAGTTAGCGACCCAATTGGAACTAGTTTAGTTAAAAGCATGAGACATCCTGGTGGAAAAGTTACCGGAGTTCAAGATAAACAACCCGTGGGGGTTCAATTAGATCTCATCCGAACTATTATGCCCAAAATTAAAACAATTGGGGTAATTTACACGTCTAGTGATGATTCTTCAGCGGCTGAATATCGTGAATTTAAGAATTTGGCTGAAAAACATCATATTACTATCCGTCCTTACACAATTACCTCTACTAATGATATTGAACAGGTTGCTCAAACCATGGTTAACAAAGTAAAAGCTGTATATGTTCCAACTGATAATACAGTTGCTTCAGGAATTGCCACTCTTTTAAAAGCAACAAATGCGGAAAAAATCCCTGTTTTCCCAGCTGCAGATACCATGATTAAGCCTGGAGGATTGGCTACCAGATCCGTCAGCCAATTCGACATGGGAATCCTTACGGGAAAGATGGCAGCCCAAGTTTTAAAAGGTAAAAAACCAGAAGATATGCCAGTAAGAAGAGTTACAAATTATGAAACAGTAATTAATGAGAAAACTGCTCAAAACTTGGGAATTACCATTCCAGATTCAGTAATTAAAGCTGCTCAAAAGAAAGGAAGGATTATTAAATGAGTTTAGTTACTTCTACTATCGGCCAAGGATTATTATGGGGAATTTTAGCCCTAGGACTTTATTTATCCTTTAGAATTTTAAACTTCCCTGATATGACTGTCGAAGGGACTTTCCCCTTTGGAGCAGCGGTTTGTGTTGCAGCTCTTGTAAGAGGAGTGGATCCAGCAATTGCTACATTGCTTTCATTCATCGCTGGACTGGGCACTGGCCTTGTAACTGGCCTTTTATATACCAAAGGAAAAATTCCTATTTTATTAGCCGGAATTTTGACAATGACCGGAGTTTACTCGGTCAATCTCCGAATTTTAGGAAAAGCCAACGTTGGCCTTCTCAATCATGCCACTTTATTAAATGCAAAATTTTTGACCAAATTACCAGCAAACTTCCCTACGATCGTAGTGGGACTAATCTTTGCAATTTGTATTGTAATCTTACTTGCCCTATTTCTTAATACAGATTTAGGTCAGGCCTTCATTGCCACAGGAGATAATGAAAAGATGGCTCGCTCTTTGGGGATCAATACCGATAATATGAAAATCTTAGGCTTAATGGTTTCTAACGGTTTAATTGGTCTTAGCGGAGGGCTTTTAGCTCAAAATGGTGGTTACGCCGACGTTAACATGGGAATCGGAACCATGGTTATTGGTCTAGCTGCAATTATCATCGGAGAAGTTGTCTATGGTAAAAATCTTAGCCTTTCTGCCCGTTTAGTGGCAGTCGTAGTCGGCAGTATTTTATATCGCTTAGTTTTACTTTTAGTTCTTCAATTAGGATTTAGTACCAACGACTTCAAATTAATTTCCGCAATTATTTTGGCACTTTGCTTAATGCTGCCATTATTCCAAAAAAAATTTCATATTCATAAAATTTGGAAGAGAGGAATTGAAAAACCATGAGTACACTTTTAGATTTAAAAAATATTACAACCACCGTTAATGCTGGAACTAAAGAAGAAAAAAAGATTCTTAAAAATATCAATCTCCAACTTGCAGACGGTGACTTTGTTACTTTGCTAGGCACAAATGGGGCCGGTAAATCAACCTTACTCAATATTATTAACGGTTCTCTTTTCCCTAGTGAAGGTCACGTCATTTTAGATAAGGAGGATTTAACTGCTTGGTCTGAAGTTAAACGTGCAAAATACATCTCCCAAGTGTTTCAGGATCCTAAAATGGGAACAGCTCCTAGAATGACCGTAGCAGAAAACTTACTTCTAGCTACCAAGCGTGGTAAACGTCGCGGCTTACGAATGCGCGGACTTGATAAACATTTAGCTGAATTCAAAGAAATTACAGCCAAGCTTCCAAACGGGTTAAGTGAGCGACTAGATACTTTTGTAGGAAATCTCTCGGGGGGACAAAGACAAACTTTAAGTTTTTTAATGGCAACTATTAAAAAGCCAAAGTTACTCTTACTTGATGAACATACTGCAGCCCTAGATCCTAATACTAGTCATCAATTATTGGAATTAACCAACCAAGTTGTCCAAAAAGATCATTTAACTTGTGTAATGATAACGCACCAATTAAAAGACGCCTTAAAATATGGAAATAGAATTGTTATTTTAAATAACGGAAAAATCGTTTTGGATGTGCGTGGTAAAGAAAAAAACAAATTAACTGAAAAGGCTATACTTCAATACTTCACCGATTAAAAAATACTCTATCTAAAAATAAATCAAAAAAAGCGTGTTTTCTCCTTGCATTTAATAACAATTGTTATACAATATAGTTGTCAGGTGAATGAGATAGAAATACGAGGTCTTAAATATGTTGAACATGAAGAAAGTTATCACTATTGTTTCTGGATTAGCTATTGCAATGAGCTTAACAAGCACTACTGCTGTTCAAGCTGCAAGCTTTCAAGCACCAAAGTTAGGTGTTGCCGAAACTGCTCCAACTAACCCAGCAATCAAAAAAGGTGAAAAAATCTTCGTTGTTGTTCAAGATACTAAGAAGCAGACAGTCAACGTTTACACTAAAGATGCTAAGAAGACATCTCAAACTGTAAAAATGGGAACTACTTGGACTGTTAAGGCCACTAAGAAGGTTGATGGAAAGAAGATCGTTCGCATTAATAAGTCTCAATGGCTTAATGCTCAAGACATCGTAAAGGACTAATTCTATCTGTGGGAAACATTCATCATAAGGACTTAGGAAGAAAAAAGAAGTATTCGATAGGAATGCTTCTTTTTTTGCTAGTTAAATTTCAATTTTGTTATTTATAACGATACAATTTTATTTATTTGTTATCTTTTTTGACTCTAAAAGTGTCCTAGAACCCCATGATTTCGGGCTTTAAGACGTTTTTTGTTTCTTTATAAAAATACTTGCATTTAATAACTAATGTTATATAATATAGTTGTCAAGAGGAAATGAAGAGT